>OGOQ01001984.1_pt1 | contig 13728 bp, 8 predicted proteins | sample 1552691 | NCBI WGS metagenome assembly OGOQ01 (sample SAMEA2580209, study PRJEB22360) | human gut metagenome | biome: human gut; feature: human-associated habitat; material: faeces | place: Denmark | collected 2008/2010
TATTATCGTGAAATATAAACATTTTAAACAGGCCTTACTTTTTAAAGTGGGCTCATAGAATGAGATTTGCAGTTATAGCCGCAGGCGAGGGAAGCCGATTGGCACAGGAAGGCGTGGAACAGCCTAAACCCCTGGTGCCGGTATGCGGCGAACCGATGATAGAGCGCCTTCTACGCATCTTCGTAGATTGCGGTGCTACCGAAATCGTAGTGATTGTCAACGAATGGAGTACGGCGGTGCGTGAGCATCTGGAGCAGATGAAGCTGCCGGTGCCTCTGCGCCTGGTGGTGAAGACCACTCCTAGTTCCATGCACAGTCTGCATGCCCTCTCGCCATATCTCCGTGGCGAGCGCTTCTGCCTCACCACCGTGGATACCATCTTCCGTGAGGAGGAATTCAAGAAGTATATCCGTCACTTCCAGGAGGCAAAGAATATTGACGGCTGCATGGCTGTCACCCCATACGTGGATGATGAAAAACCGTTGTGGGTTGGCGTAGAAAAGCAGGAGGATGCCGAGGGTGCCAGTCTGCTCGACAAGCAGGGATCGCACAAGAAGCCTCGTATTACGGGCTTCCACGATAAGCAGGAGGGCGATGACCATCTGATTTCGGGTGGCATCTACTGTCTGGGCGACAAGGCGCTCGATGTGCTCGACCATTGTATGGAGCAAGGCATGAGCCGTATGCGCAACTTCCAGCGCCAGCTGGTGGTAGAGGGATTGAAGCTGGAGGCTTATCCTATCAACAAGATTCTCGATGTAGATCACAAGGAGGATATTGCGAAGGCCGAGGCTTTCATCCATCCGCTGGAGGGTAAGACCCTGGTGGGTGTATGCCGCGGCAACGAGTTCTCGCCTAACTGTGTGGATAACGATGCTGCCATCATGAATGCCGTAAAACAGCAGCTGGAGGCACTCGGTGCGAAGGTGATGCTGATGTGCGAGAAGGAATTCTGCCGCAAGGCTGCCGTGTTGGAGAGAGCCTATGGATGGCCTCGCTGCCGTGTGACAGTGGGCGTGGATGGCTTCTTCTCGATGGCACGCAGCAAGCAGGCACTCGATATTCTCGGCAGAATAGAGGAGGAAGGCGTATTGGTGGTGAACTCCAGTCTGGGTGTAAACCGTTGCATCCGCCGCATCATGACCGAGCGTTTTATCGCCGGAGGCATCGCAACTCCCGAGAGCCGCATCATCGGCAGAAACGGAGAGATGGTGAAGGATATCCACTATCCTTGCTGGCTGAAGCGTGGTGACGGCTGTGCGCAGCAGAAGGAGGATACCTGCTATGTGCAGAACGAGCAGGAGGCTGAGGCGCTGCTGAAGGAATTCTGGCTGCGCGGCATCACATCGGTGGTGGTGAATGAGCACCTGAAGGGCGACCTCATCAAGTTCTACGGCGTATCGGGTACCGATTTCTTCTATTGGTTCTATCCATCGAAATGCGGCCATCGTTCCAAGTTCGGACTGGAGGTGATCAATGGCGAGGCTCAGGGCTTCGCCTTCGATGCCGAGGCTCTGAAGGCTGAGGCTGACAAGGCTGCTGACATGCTGAATGTGCCGGTATATGGCGGCGACTGCGTGGTCAGCGAGGATGGCAGCATCCGCATTATCGATTTCAACGACTGGCCTAGCTTTGCGCCATGCCGTGATGAGGCTGCGTTCTATATAGCAACAAAAATGATACAAGAATAAAAATAAAAAAGATGAATCAGGAATTTAAGGCTTCTCTGAAATCAGCGGATACCGAGGAGCACATTGATATTTACTTCTATCGCCCCATTGGCTACCAGTGGGCGCGATTCTTCCGCATGCTTCACGTCACCCCAAACGTGGTGACCATTCTTTCCATCTTCCTCGGCGTAGGAGCGGGCATCTGCTTCTATTTCGATGATTTGGCAATCAACATTTTGGGCATCTTCTTGCTCATCTGGGCAAACGTATATGATAGCTGCGATGGTCAGCTGGCGCGACTCACCAATCAGAAGAGTGCTCTGGGCAGAATCCTGGATGGTGCAGCCGGCGACTTCTGGTTTGTCAGCATCTACTTCGCCATCTCCTTCCGCCTGATGCCGGAGTGGGGCTGGAAAATCTGGGCACTCTGCATCGTTGCCGGTTTCGGATGCCATGCCATTCAGAGCCGTCTTGCCGACTACTACCGTCAGATTCACCTCTTCTTCCTGAAAGGAAAGGAGGGAAGCGAACTGGACGATGCCAGCAAGCAGGTAGAGCTGTGGAAGCAGATGAAATGGAAGAAGGAGCCAGTGCAGAAACTCTTCCAGTTCTTCTACAAGAACTATACCTTGGGACAGGAGCGGGATACTCCTATCTTCCAGATATTCAAGAGAAATCTGCGCGAAAGATATCCGCAACAGTTGCCTGAGCAGTTGCGTGCCGACTTCCGTGCGGGCAGTCTTCCATTGATGAAATATGCCAATATCCTTACCTTCAACTGGCGCAGCATCACGCTGTTCATCTCTATCTTGATAGGTCTTCCATGGCTTTATCCGGCTATCGAGATTACCGTGTTCAGCCTGATATTCTTCTATATGAGAGGAACCCACGAGCGTCTTTGTCTGAAGCTCAACCAGAAGGTCCTGAAGGGAGAGTACGAGGCATAAACAATAACAAATACTTATATGAATAACAAGTTCAGAAATATATTCATGGCGTTCGGTATCATCGCCATCATCATCATGCTCTGCACGATGGATATGGACTATACCGATATCTGGCGCTATCTGAAGCAGGCGGGCATCTATTTCCCGCTGATTCTCGGTCTGTGGCTCGTGGTTTATTGGGTGAACACCATTTCCTGGTGGCTCATCATCAATGACGAGGGTAGGGTGAAGGGACTTTCGTTCTGGCGAGTATATAAGCTCACCGTGAGCGGATTTGCCCTGAACTACACCACTCCCTGCGGATTGATGGGTGGCGAACCTTACCGCATTATGGAGCTGAAGCCTTTTACGGGTGTGAGCAAGGCTACATCATCGGTCATTCTCTATGTGATGATGCACATCTTCTCCCATTTCTGGTTCTGGTTCCTTTCTACATTTCTCTATATTGCCCTGTATCCGATAGGTGTCCCTATGGGCATCATGCTGGGCTTCATCGCAGCCTTCTGCCTGCTCGGCATCTACTTCTTCGCCCGCGGCTACAAGACGGGAATGGCACAGAAGGGCATCCGTCTGCTCACCCATATTCCTTTCGTGAAGAACTGGGCTAAGCGGTTTGAGCAGGAGAAGCAGGAGACCCTGGAGCAGATAGATTCGCAGATAGCCCTGCTGCATGGTCAGCACAAGAGCACTTTCTACAGTTCCCTCTTCTTCGAGGTGATGGCGAGAGTGCTCCAGAGCCTGGAGATTTATCTTATCCTGAAGGCTTTTGCGGCGGATATCAGCATCGTCGACAGCATTCTGATTCTTGCCTTCTCATCGCTTTTCAGCAATCTCATCTTCTTCTCTCCTATGCAGTTGGGAGCCCGAGAGGGTGGTCTTGCCTTGGCGGTGGATGGCCTGCATCTTACGGGCGCCCTGGGTGTATATACCGGTCTCATCACCCGAATCCGTGAGCTGGTATGGATAGCCATCGGCATCCTGCTCATCAAGGTGGGAAACAAGGATCTGAAGAAGATTCAGGAAGAATACGAGGCTGATCAGAAGAGCCAGCAGCAAACAATTAATAAAGGAAAATAATGAAAGTACTGGATATAAAAGGAATCATTTTTGATTATGGTGGCACGCTCGATACCAGGGGCGACCACTGGTCGGAAGTGCTGTGGCAGGGCTACGAGCACTTCGGCATCGGCGTGGCTGATGACGAGGAAGTAGAGCCAGGAGTAAGTGTTCACAAGCAGGCGTTTCGCGATGCCTACGTGTATGGTGAGCGAGCACTGGCTGTGAATCCCATCGTGACTTCTGATTTCCATTTCGAGGATATTCTCAGAGAAAAACTGATTCTGGAATTGAATTTCCTGGCAGGAAAGGAATTGCTGGAGACAGGAAAGGATGATTCTGAGAAACAGGCGAAGCTTGGGAATCCCGGAAAAGATTCTGATGCATCATCAGAAAGCCTTTTCCTCTCCCTTTCTGATTCAGAAATCCGGCAGATTGCTGTGGATATGGCTCGCTATATCAATGCCAAGACCCTTGCTCTTCTGAATGAAAACAAGCAGGTGTTGGAGCATCTGAAGCAGAAGGGTTATCCGATGGTGCTGGTTTCCAATTTCTACGGCAACATCAATCAGGTATTGAAGGATGCAGGAATTGATGGCTATTTCGAGGACGTGATAGAATCGGCAGTAGTGGGGGTGCGCAAGCCGAACCCAGCCATCTTCGCCCTCGGAGTCTGCGCCCTCGATCTTCCTGCCTCTCAGGTGCTGGTAGTGGGCGATACCTATGGCAAGGATATCATTCCTGCCCACAAGCTGGGGTGCCACACCCTATGGATCAAGGGATTGCAGTGGGAAGAGAAGAAGGTGGATGAATCCATCCCCGATGGCATCATCAAGAAACTCTCCGAGATGGAGGGATTTCTGAAAATCTCATAAAAAACTGAAATATATAATAGGTTTTTGCAGCTATTTACGAATAATGTTATAACTTTGCATCCTGAAAGTAGAGAATGATTAATAATGGGCGCAAGGCCCCTATATATATAATAAGGTAATGAAAGGTATAAGAAAATTGTATTTGGTGCTCGTCCTCCTGGTGGTTTCTACACTCCAGATGATGGCGCAGCAGAAGATAACAGGTCGTGTCATCGACGATGACGGCTTTGCCGTATCGTATGCAAGCGTGCAGTACAAGGGACACAAGATTGCCGTTTCCAGTGATGGAGAAGGTAAGTTTACCATCGAAAAGAAGCCGGGACTGATGCTTACCGTCAGTGCTCTGAGCTACAAGACCGCAACGGTCAAGGTAGATGAGAAAACCAGCTTCCTCGAAATCAAGCTCAAGGACGATTCCCACAAGCTGGGAGAAGTCGTGGTGAAGTCGAAGAAGGGAAGATACAAGCGCAAGGATAACCCTGCCGTGGAACTCATGCGACGTGTCATCGCTGCCAAGAAGAAGAGCGACCTCAGCAACTATGATTATTATCAGTATGATAAATATCAGAAGATCACCCTCGCACTCAATGATATCACCAAGGAACAGATGGAGGGCAAGTTCTTCAGCAAGCGACAGTATCTCCTCGACCAGGTAGAGCTTTCGCCTTACAACGGCAAGCTCACCCTGCCGGTAAGCATCGATGAGACCGTTTCGCAGCACGTTTACCGCAAGGACCCGAAGAGCGAAAAGGATATCATCAAGGGTCAGCAGAGCAATGGTATCGGACAGGTGATCCAGACCGGAGAAATCCTGAATACAGCCATCAAGGATGTCTTTACCGATGTGGATATCTATGATGACTACGTGCGACTGCTCCAGTATCCGTTCCCGTCTCCGCTGGGCAGAACAGCCATCAGCTTCTATCATTATTATATAGAAGATACGGTGTATGTGAACCGCGACCTCTGCTATCATCTGCAGTTTATCCCAGCCAACAGTCAGGACTTCGGATTCCGAGGCGAGCTCTTTGTGCTTGCCGACAGTACCCTGCACGTCAAGAAATGTAATCTCTATATGCCTCACAATTCAGCCGTCAACTGGGTGAAGGATATGAAGATAGAGCAGGAATACACCAAGCTCGACAATGGCGAGTGGGTGCTCACCAAGGATGATATGATAGCAGAGATGCACATGAACAAGCTGCTGCAGGACCTGCTTGTGGTGCGAAACACCCGAATCACCGATTACGCCTTCGACCCTCTGCCGAAGATTCTCTTCAAGGGCAAGGCGAAGGTAAGGCATGATATGGATGCGATGAACCGTGATGAGGCTTACTGGAACAAGTACCGACAGGTGGATCTCACCAAGAGTGAGTCTTCGATGGACAGTTTCATCCACCGTATGGAGAATTCCAAGGGATTCAAGTACATCATCTTCGGTCTCAAGGCGCTCATGGAGAACTATGTAGAGATAGGAAGCGGAGGAAAGGATGGCAGAAAGAGCCTCTTCGACCTCGGACCTATCAACACCTTCCTTTCCAACAACTACGTGGATGGCGTGCGCCTGCGTCTGGCAGCCCGCACCATGGCGGCACTCAATCCTCACTTCTTCTGGGATGGATATGGCGCCTACGGTACGAAGAGCCACAACTGGTATTATGGTCATCTCTTCACCTATTCGCTCAACAAGAAAAAGAACAGTCCGTTTGAGTTCCCGATGCGTAAGTTCGTCTTCGAGATTGGTCACGATATCACTTCTCCATCCGATGACAACCTGCTGCACAACAAGGATAACTTCTTCATGACCATCCGTGCCGCTACGCAGGACCAGATGTATCTCTATCAGCGACAGAAGTTCAGCTTCGTCTATGAGACCGACTGGGGACTCCGCTTCGATGCGGGAATGAGATGGCAGAGCAACCGCACCGTGGGCAATCTGCATTATTTCAAGGTGAACACGGGCGAGGAAGTAAAGAAGATACGCACCACTGAGGCATCTGTGGGCATCGACTACAACCCGGGTGTTACCTATGTCAACACCAAGCAGCAGCGATTGCCTATCAATCTCGACAGTCCTGAGCTCACCCTCCGCCATTCCATGGGTCTGGACGGATTCATGGGCGGTCAGTATCAGAGTAACCTCACCACGCTGGGCATCTACAAGCGCCAGTGGCTGGGCAGCTTCGGATATGTGGATTTTAACATCGTGGGCAAGATGCAGTGGAACAAGGTTCCATTCACCATGCTCGTACAGCCACCAGTCAACCTCTCCATCTTCGAGCAGGAGGCAACCGTCAGTATGATGAAAGACTGGGAGTTCTTGAGCGACCGCCAGCTCTTCTGGTCGGTAGCCTGGGATATGAACGGCAAGCTTCTCAACCGCATTCCGCTCATCAAGAAGCTGAAGTGGCGCGAGTATGTAGCCGTGAAGGGAGTATGGGGACAGCTCACCGACAAGAACAATCCGGTGAAGAATACATCGGATGACGTGATCTTCAAGTTCCCTAACAACTCCTACACCTTTGGCAACACGCCATATTGGGAGGTGGTAGCCGGTGTGCACAACATCTTCAAGTTCTTCGGAATCGATTATGTGCGCCGTATCAACTACCTGAATCATGCCAATGTAGATAAGTGGGGCATCCGAATGGGATTCCTTATGTCATTCTAGGAAAGATAAAACAGGGAGAACATAGCCTTTTGCTATGTTCTCCCTTCATCAAAGTTTGGTCATAAAAGAGTATATAACAACATAAAAGAAGGAGATTGCTTATGAAAATTCTATTGGCAGATAAGCAGGATATCACGCGTGCCGGACTGATATACGTGATAGAGAGAATGGAAGGATTGGAAACCAAGTATGTGGAAGACAAGACAGAGCTGATGCTTGCCTTGCGGGAAAACGAAGATACGGTGGTGATACTCGATTACACGCTTTTCGATATCAATGATTCTGCCGAACTGCTCATTCTCAACCAGCGCTTTCCCTATACCCGATGGCTGCTGTTCAGCGAAGACCTGAGTGCCGATTTCGTGCGGGTGCTCATCGCCAGCAGCAGTATGTTCAGCGTGCTCCTGAAGGAGAGTTCGCTGATGGAAATCAAGGAGGCGATACGCTTCTGCGTGGACAGCAAGCGTTTTGTCTGCCAGCGAATGATGGAGGTGCTCCTTACTCCGCCGCAGGAAGTAGAAGAAAAAGTGAATCTCACCAAGACCGAAACCGAGATTCTCAAGGATATCGCCCTGGGTATGACTACCAAGGAAATCGCCGAGAAGCGTTTCTCCAGTTTCCATACCGTGAATACCCACCGGAAGAATATCTTCAGAAAGCTCGGTGTGAACAACGTGCACGAAGCAACAAAGTATGCACTTCGCGCCGGACTGGTAGATTCTGCGGAATATTACATCTAGAAGAAATAAACTGTTATAACAATTTTATAAACTCTAAAAACAAACTAAATGAAACCAACAAAGTCATTATTTGTTACAGCTGCATTGATTCTGGGCACTATGGGTGTCCAGGCTGCTGGCTTCGTACAGAAAGGTAATTACCTTACCGTACAGTTGAAACAGCATCAGAACTATGGTCCTTCGCAAATCCGCCTCCAGGTGGTCAGCGACCGCATCATCCGTGTGCAGGCTACGGCGGAGCAGAACTTCCGCAGCAAGCAGAGTCTCATCATCGTGCCTCAGAACTCCAAGGCGAAATATAAGGTAGAGGAGCAGGGCGATGACCTCATCATCACCACCGCTGCCATGCGTGCCGTGCTGAACGAGGCTACCGGACAGATTACCTTCTACGATCTCAAGGATCAGGTACTGTTAAAAGAGGTGGCACAGGGCGGAAAGACCTTCAAGCCTTTTACCGTACCCGACCGTGAAATCGGTGTGGATATCGCCAAGGTACCTGAGGCACAGAAGCACGGATGGTCGTGGCGTGCCCTCTTCGATTCGCCCGACAACGAGGCTTTCTATGGTCTCGGTCAGCACCAGAGCGAAGAACTCAACATGAAGGGCAAGAACGAAGACCTCTTCCAGTATAACACCAAGGTGAGTGTGCCTTTCGTCATCTCCAACAAGAACTACGGCATCCTCTGGGATTCGTATTCCTACAGCCGATGGGGTAATCCGGACGATTATCTCCAGCTGAACCGTGCCTTCAAGCTCTACGACAAGGACGGTAAGGAAGGACAGCTCACCGGTACTTATGTGGATAAGAACGGACAGAAGATAGTTCGTGGCGAGGACAGCATCTACTTTGAATATGCTATGCCTGAGGCTTCAGAAATCTGCAACAAGACTGATAAGGGCGGCATACAGAACCTGCCTAAGGGCTTTGCGCTGAATGGATCCAAGGTGGTTTACGAGGGATACGTAGAGGCACCAACCAACAGCTTCTATCAGTTTATCCTCTACTATGCCGGCTATATGAAGATCTATATCGACGGCAAGCTGGTGGTGCCTGAGCGCTGGCGTACCGCCTGGAATCCAAATTCCTATAAGTTTGAGACAGCAATTAAGAAGGGTGTAAAGACACCTATCCGCATCGAATGGCAGCCGGATGGCGATGTTTCCTACTGCGGTCTCCGTGTGGCTGCCCCACGTTCTGAGGCCGAGAAGAACCAACTGAGCATCTGGAGCGAGATGTCGCCGGATATGGATTACTACTTCATCGCCGGAAAGAATATGGACGAAGTAATCTCGGGCTATCGCACCCTTACCGGCAAGGCTCCGGTATATCCTAAGTGGGTGCTCGGCTTCTGGCAGAGCCGCGAGCGCTATCAGAGCAGCAAGGATATCGAGGAGAACATGAAGAAGTTCCGCGACCTGAAGATTCCGGTGGATAACATCGTACAGGACTGGAACTACTGGAAGCTGGATTCATGGGGAAGCCACGAGTTTGAGGCGGCTCGCTATCCGAACCCTCAGGCGATGCTCGACAGTGTGCACGCCCTGCATGGAAGATTCATGATTTCGGTTTGGCCTAAGTTCTATGATACTGTCAAGAATTACAAGGAACTCGACAGCAAGGGCTGGATGTATCACCAGGCTATCAAGGATGATATCCACGACTGGCTCGGTTTCCGCGGCTCCTTCTATGATGCCTACGATGCCGGAGCCAGAAAGATGTTCTGGCGACAGATGGATGAGAATCTCTATACCAAGTATAAGTTCGGTATCGATGCCTGGTGGATGGATGCTTCTGAGCCGAACGTGCGCGACTGCACGCCGATGTGGTATCGCAAGGCGCTCTCCGGTCCTACCGCCCTGGGTACGGCTACCGAGTATTTCAATGCCTACAGCATCGTGAATGCCGACGCCATCTACAATGGTCAGCGCAGCGTGAACCCTAACCAGCGTGTCTTCCTCCTCACTCGTTCGGGCTTTGCTGGCGAACAGCGCTACAGCACCGCTACCTGGTCGGGCGACATCGCTACCCGCTGGGAGGATATGCGTGCGCAGATGACTGCCGGATTGAACTATTCCATGGCAGGTCTTCCTTTCTGGGGAATGGACCAGGGTGGTTTCTGTGTGGAAAACCGCTATGTAGCAGCCCAGCAGGAGTTTGACAAGACCGGTAAGGAGAATGCCGATTTGAAGGAGTGGCGTGAGTTGCAGGCTCGCTGGAACCAGTTTGGCTGTTTCGTTCCGCTCTATCGTGCCCACGGTCAGTGGCCATTGCGTGAGGTTTGGAACATCGCTCCAGCCGATCATCCGGCTTATAAGACCATCGTAGCTTACGACAAGCTCCGCTATCGCCTGATGCCTTACCTCTACAGTATGGCGGGTATGGTGCATCTCAAGGATTACACCATGATGCGCGGACTGGTGATGGATTTCAATGGCGATGAGAAGGTGTTGGATATCAAGGACCAGTGGATGTTCGGTTCTGCCCTGATGGCTTGTCCGGTAGGCGAGTATCAGAAGTATTCACGCGAAGTCTATCTGCCTAAGCAGAAGGGCTGGTACGATTTCTATACCGGAGCATATCATGCAGGCGGTCAGACCATCGTGGCTGATGCGCCATACGATAAGATTCCTGTCTTCATCCCAGAGGGTGCAATCCTTCCGATAGGTCCTGAGATGCAGTGGAGTGATGAGAAGAAGCCGGAGTTGATCGACCTCTATGTCTATGCCGGCAAGGATGGCTCTTATACCTTGTACGAGGATGAGGGCACGAACTATAACTACGAGAAGGGCAAGTATGCTGTCATCGATTTCAAGTATGATGATGCCCGGAAGCAGGTTACCATCGGTGCCCGCAAGGGTAGTTTCGACGGCATGCTCCAGAAGCGCCGCTTCAACATCATCCTGGTAGATCAGAAGAAGCAGCAGGGCGTGAATCTCGCCAAGTCGCCTAAGGGCAAGGTAGTGAAGTATTCCGGTCAGGCAATGACTGTAAAATTGAAATAATATGAAGAAGATATTTGCTTTAGCAATTCTACTATTGGGCGCTCAGTCTTTGAGCGCCCGCGATCGCCAGTCTTTTGATAAAGACTGGCTTTTCGTTTTGGCTGATAGTGCCGGTATGCAGAATTCGGAGTATTCCGACGGGCATTGGCGCCGCCTGAATCTCCCTCACGACTGGGCGATAGAGGGCGATTTCTCTCCATCGAATCCTTCGGGAGCTAGCGGTGGTGCGCTTCCGGGCGGCATCGGATGGTATCGCAAGCACTTCTCCCTTTCGCCGGACGAGAAATACGACCGTTTCACCATCACCTTCGATGGCGTGTATATGAACTCCACCGTCTATATCAACGGTCACAAGCTCGGCACCCGTCCCTACGGCTACAGCACTTTCGAGTACGATCTTACACCTTATATATATAAGAAGGGTGACAACGTCATCGCCGTGAAGGTGGATAACAGCGACCAGCCCAACAGCCGCTGGTATTCGGGCTGTGGCATCTACCGCCACGTCTGGCTTACCAAGACCCAGAAGAAGGCATACATCCCACAGTGGGGTCAGTATGTGGCTACCACGCCGAAGGGTGATGTCAGGGTGAAGGTGGATTTCCACGCCAGTGGCAGCAGGATGAAGCTCTCCATCCGCAATACCATCTACGATGCGGCTGGCAAGGTGGTGGCAAGGAGCCAGGGCACCCAGAACCAGCAGCTCAAGGTAAGGAAACCTCATCTCTGGTCTATCGGCAAGGGCTATCTCTATACCGTGAAGAGCGAACTGGTGGTGAATGGCAAGGTGGTGGATACCGCCACAACGCAGACCGCATTCCGTGATGTGAGGTTTGATGCCCGGAAGGGTTTCTTTCTCAATGGCGAGAATATGAAGATCAATGGCGTGTGCGAGCATCACGATTTCGGATGTCTCGGTGCCGCTCTCAACGAGGATGCGCTTCATCGCAAGCTCACCATCCTCAGGGATATGGGTGTGAATGCCATCCGGAGCAGTCATAATCCTCCGGCTCCCGAACTCCTGAATATGTGTGATTCCATGGGAATCATGGTGATGGACGAGAGCTTTGACATGTGGCGCCGCAAGAAATCGAATGGCGATTATGCCCGCTTCTTCGATGAATGGCACCAGCGTGATCTCTCTGATCTGGTGAAGCGCGACAGGAATCATCCTTGCATCATCATGTGGAGCATCGGCAACGAGGTGCTCGAACAGTGGTCGGATGCCGCTGCCGATACCTTGAGTCTGGAGCAGGCGAATCTCATCCTGAATGCGGGTCATGATGCCTCTACCCTGGCACATGGCGATGAGCTGAGCGTGAATTCGCTTCTCACCCGTCATCTGGCAGATATCGTGAAGAAGTATGATCCGTGGGGCGCCCGTCCGGTTACTGCCGGATGCAACGAGCCTGATCCTAAGAATCATCTCTTCAAGAGCGGTGCCATCGATGTCATCGGATTCAATTATCATCATCAGTGGGCGAAGGATGTTCCTAGGAACTTCCCGAACAAGCCGTTCATCTTCTCCGAGAGTGTTTCGGCACTACAGACGCGCGGTTATTACCGGATGCCGAGCGACAGCATCTATACGGCTCCGGTGGAGTGGTGGCTGCCATATACCGATCCATCCTTCAAGTGTTCGGCGTATGACAATATGCATGCCTCCTGGAGCAGTACGCACGAGGAGACCTGGGATGTGGTGAAGCACAATGATTTCGTGGGCGGACAGTTTATCTGGACTGGTTTCGACTATATCGGCGAACCGACTCCGTATGCCTATCCGGCACGCAGCAGTTATTTTGGCATCATCGACCTGGCTGGTCTTCCTAAGGACAGCTATTATATGTATCAGAGTGAGTGGACGAAGAAGCCTGTTCTTCATCTCTTCCCTCACTGGAACTGGCTTCCAGGCCAGCAGATAGATATGTGGTGCTATTACAACCAGGCTGATGAGGTAGAGCTGTTCATCAATGGCAAGAGCCAGGGCATCCGGAAAAAGAAGGTATATGGAGAGGAAAATGAAGGCAAAGCCCATACCGTTTCAGCAAAAGCCGGCGCCAATGCAGCTGCCGATGCTGGTGCCGCCAATGCTGGCGACTTTGATCGCAGTACCGAGTACCACGTAATGTGGCGAGTAATTTTCGAGCCGGGTGAAGTAAAGGTTGTAGCGAGAAAGCAGGGCAGGGAGATTTCATCCCAGACCATCAAGACTGCCGGTCCTCCTCATCATCTCGTCTTGAAGAAGACCTATCAGAACACCCTTGCATCCGCTGTCCAAACCCCGTCGGGTGTTCCTGCGGATTTGCAATCCGCAGTCAAAAAAGGTTCGACATCTCTCCCTGGGGATTTGCAATCCCCATCATCCCCTACAACCTTCGTAGAAGTAAATGTAGTAGATAAGGATGGCAATCTCTGTCCGAATGCCGAGAACGAGATTTATTTCTCTTCTACCGCCGAGATTCTGGGCACAGATAACGGCAATCAGACCTCCCTGGAGCGTTTTACCGATCCAAAGAGAAAGGCATTCTTCGGCAAATGCATCATCGTCTTGCGAGGTCACGGCACGCTCCGTGCCGAATCCATAGACTTACAACAAGCTACCCTTCAATTATAAAAACAAAAAAAAGCATGCCAAAGTCATTTCGACTTTGGCATGCTCATTTAAATTACATACAGCTCGTCACGCCCAGAGAGCAATATACAAAGTGCAGCCTTTCTTCTTTTGACGATGCAAAGGTACGGCTTTTTTAGGGAACCACCAAAAAA
>OGOQ01001988.1_pt1 | contig 13705 bp, 8 predicted proteins | sample 1552691 | NCBI WGS metagenome assembly OGOQ01 (sample SAMEA2580209, study PRJEB22360) | human gut metagenome | biome: human gut; feature: human-associated habitat; material: faeces | place: Denmark | collected 2008/2010
TGTAGGAGGCCCCCCCGCTCGTGCGCCCGGGCGGCCCGCCGGCCGCCTCCGCCAAGGCCTGCGACCTGTCGATTCTCGACTACGTCTTCCTCTTCAAGATTCCGGCCGGTATTCCGACCGTGCTCGCCATCGGCCTCGCGCACGTCTTCTGGCAGCGCTGGCTTGACCGTCGCGAAGGCTGGAACTGCGAGGAGCACAAAGGCGAGACGCTCGTCTTCTCCGAGGACGTGAAGCGTCCGAGCACCGCCGCACCGAAGATCTACGCCTTCCTGCCGTTCCTCCCGATGGTTCTGGTGGTCGTCTTCTCCCAGTACTGCATCTCCTCGATCAAGCTTGACATCACGGCCCTGATGCTTCTGTGCGTGATCATCGGCATGGTTTGCGAAGTGATCCGCTGGCGCGGCAACTACGACAAGATCGCCGCGGGCCTCAAGGTCTTCCTGCAGTCGATGGGCAAGGCGCTCTCTGGCGTGGTCGCCCTCGTGATCGCCGCCGGTGTCTTCGCCGAAGGCTTCAAGGCGCTCGGCATGCTCGACGCGATCGTCGACGTCGCCCACAACGTGGGTGCGGGTGCCGTCGGCATGTCCATCCTCTTCGTCGCCATCACGACGCTCGTGACCATCATCGCGGGCTCCAACGGCGCTTCCTTCTATCCGCTCGTCGAAATGGTGCCCAAGATCGCCCGCGACATGGGCGTCAACCCTGTGACTCTCGTTCTGCCGATGCACCAGGCTTCCACGATCGCGCGTCCGCTCTCGCCCGTCGCAGGCGTCGTGGTCGCCATCGCCGGCATGCTCCAGATGAATCCGTTCGAACTCATCAAGCGCGCCTCCGTGCCCTGCATCGTCGGTCTCATCGTGCATCACGTGAGCGTCTTCTGGCTCGCCATTTAAAGAAGAAAGGAGCATTCAAAAATGACGGAATTCAACTCCGGCGCCCCCGAATGGCAGATGGACGACGCCTACGGCAGCTTTGCGGATCCACGCTGGACGCGCGGCGTCGAGCGCGTGCGCGAGCTCATCGCCGAAATCGCCCGCCTGACGAAGGACCTCTCGAGCGACGAGACCCTGCGCCTTGGCCTCGAGGCCTACGAGGAGGCGCTCACGATCGAGTCCTCCATGTCCGCCTTCGCCAAGTGCACGGGCGCGAAGGACACGACCGACGCGTCAGCGATGGCCGCCTCCAACTTCACGGCGGGCCTGCATCACGACCTCGAGGCTGCTGCCGGCCCGCTCTTCGAGACGCTCGCGGCAAAGCCCGACGACTCTCCTCTCTGGAGCATGAAGCCCTTCTCGCACTGGCGCTTCGTCATCCGCGAGCGTCAGGCCGACTGGCATCGCAGGCTGAGCGCGACCGACGCCGACTTCTATGCCTCGATCGAGGTCATGGCCTTTGCGCCGCTCGGTTCCCTGCACAAGTCCCTTCAGAAGCTCGTCGACTTCGACGCGAGGAATGCCGCAGGCGAGACCGTGCGGGTTCGTGCCGCCAAGCTCGTCGCCATTCTCAAGGGCGATCCCGACCCCGTGCTCCGCCAGAGCGCCGGCGAGGCCATGCAGGAGTGGTACGCCCGCCACGGCGAACTCTACGCCGGCCTTCTCAACGAACTGCACGGCATCAGGCTCGCGGGCTTCGAGCGTGCGGGCGTCGAACCCGTGAGCGTCTCGCTCGCCCAGAACCGCATGAGCCGCGAGTGCCTCGAGGCGATTCGCACGGCCATCTTGCGCAACACGGACTGGATCCGCGAGGGCTTCCGCATGCGCGCCCGCGTGCTCGGCACCCCGAAGATGGCCTACTGGGACGTGCTTGCGCCCGCTCCTGAGACCTCGGGCGGCACCCCGCGCCTCATGCCCTATGAAGAAGGCATCGGCATTGTGAAGCGTTCACTCGGTCGCGTGAATCCCGATATGACTGCCTTCGTCGACTTGATGCTCGAGAATCGGTGGATCGACGCGAAGCCCTCCGACAGGAAGGTGGGGGGCGCCTTCTACTCGCGATTCAATGAATTCAGGATCCCGCGCGTCTTCTCGACCTATCTCGGCTCCATCACCTCGGTCCTGCAGCAGGGCCATGAGCTTGGCCACGCCTTCCACTACTGGAAGATGCGAGATCTGCCGATGATCGAGACCGAATTCCCGATGACGCTCACCGAAACCGCGAGCACCTTCAACGAAGCCGTCATCCGCCGCGCCCTCCTTGAGGAGGCCGAAGGCGCCGAACGCTTCAAGATGCTCTGGCAGGACGTGCGCAGCGCGGGCAACTTCCTCGTCAACACGATGGTCCGCATGGACTTCGAGCTCGCCTTCCTCGAGGAGCGCCGCCGCGGCGTGGTCCCCGCGGGCCGCTGCTGCGAGCTCATGCGCGAGGTCTGGACGCGCTGGTACGGCGACGACGTCACGCCGGACGTGTGGCTGTGGGCCCACAAGCTTCACTACTACAAGACCGACCAGTTTATCTACAACTACCCCTACGCCGTCGGCTACCTGATGAGCCTCGCGCTCATGCGCGAGTGGGAGGAGAGGGGAGACGACTTCTACGGCTTCTATGTCGCGATGCTCCGAGACACGGGCCGCATGACCGTCGACGAGATCATCCGCCGACACTTCGGCGCTGACGCCGCCGATCCCGGCTTCTGGGAGGGTGCAATGCAGTCTGCACGTCGCTCCACCGAGGCGCTTGGGGCCCTCATCGAGGCCCGCGGAGCCGAGGCCTGAAGCCTTAACCGCTATTCGACAGATTGATACGACAGAAAAGGAGATTCATCATGCAATATTCCAAGATCGCGCTTGCAGTCATGCTCACCGCTGCGGCCACCGCCGTCAGCGCCACTGACATCCAGATCTACGGCCGCGTTGACGCCGGCCTCATGTTCGAAGATGCCGACGGCGGCGAACGCTCCCTTACGATGAAGTCCGGCGGCCGCACCTCCAGTCGCCTCGGCTTCAACATCAAGGAAGACCTCGGCAACGGAAACTTCGTCAAGGTCTATCTGGAGAACGGCTTCAAGGTTGACGACGGCAGCTTCTCCACCGCCGACACGCTCTTCGACCGCCGCGCCATCCTCGCCGTTCAGGGCGCCTGGGGCGAACTCGGCCTCGGCCGCGCCGGCACGGTCCAGTCCACGGCTGCTCCGTACTCCATGGGTTCCATCAAGTGGGACGTCTTCGGCACCTCCTACTCGAACTCCTCGATCGGCACGACGTTTGCCAACTCCAGTCGCGTCGACAACGCCATCAACTACGTCTCGCCTGTCATGAACAACCTCAAGTTCGGCCTCTCCTACTCCACGGGCGACAAGGATGACGACGATGCAAATGAATGGCAGGACAAGGGCCACACCTTTGCCGCCGCCATGAACTACATCGGCGACAACCTCTTCCTCGGCGTCACGTTCGCCAACGTCGACAACAAGCATCCCGGCGGCACCGCCGCCGACGGCCGCGCCTACCAGGTCGGCGGCTGGTACCGTGTCGTGCCAACCGTCCGCATCTTTGCCGGCGCCGGCTATCAGACTGCCTGGTCCACGGGCGCCAAGCTCGCCGCCACCAAGGCCACGGCCGTGACGGCGGATCAGAAGGGCGGCTGGGACGGCTACTCTCTCGCCCTCGGCTTCGAGCACCTTTCCGGGCCGCACAAGACGTTGATCGGCGCCCAGTACTTTGATGGCGAACTTGCCAACAACTCCGACGTCGACTTCAAGCGTGCCGTATACGGCGCCGCCTATGAATATTCGTTCGCCAAGAACGTGATCGCCTACGTCGCGGTCAACTACAGCGACGCTTCGGGCGCCGGTTCCAAGGTCGACGATGCCTCCGCCAAGGACACGGTCCAGGGCTTCCTGGGCATGAGCTACCTGTTCTGACCATGAACCATCAGGGGGGCCGCGGTCTGCACCTGAACGCTCCATCCACAGGGCCCCTGTCGTCAGACAGAGGCCCTTTCCCACGTGTGATCGGCACAGGTCAGTTCAACGGCTGAAGGTCCATAGAGAGGCCGGCTGCGAAAGCCTCATGGCCAACTGTGAGGTGCAGGCTGAAAAATCACGGCCTCCTCTTGTGACACTGTCGTTGTCCCAGTCGCCCACGGGAAAGGGTTTTTGCTTAGTCTGAAAGGCTTAAGGGTTCATGGCTAAGGGAAGATTCTGTGGGCAGTTCCGGTGGCGATGCGTAAACTTCTGCGCAACTGCTACTTAGCGACACAGGACCAATTTGTCGCAGCAGTTGAATCTTTTGAGGAGAAACAAATGAACTTCAAGACCAAGCTTGCCGTTCTCGCGATCGGTGCCGCCATGGGCTCCATGGCCTTCAACGCCTCCGCCTGCTCGACGGTCATCGTCGGCAAGGACGCCAGCGCCACGGGCAACATTCTCGTGGGCCACAATGAGGACAACGGCGGCCGCATTCTGACTGCTCAGCACTGGGTCCCGGCTGCCACTCACAAGGCCGGCGAAATGATCAAGTTCGAAGAGGCTGCCGCCTCCATTCCGCAGGTTGAAAAGACCTTCGGCTTCTTCTGGTCGCAGACCTTCGATCCGACCGGCGCCTCCTTCTCCGACGGCTTCGTCAATGAAAACGGCGTCACGATCGTCACGAATGCCTGCACGGGCATTTACAAGGACGACATCATGCCGACCAAGGATGGCGGCATCGGCTACAGGGCATGACCGTGGACGAGGAGACCTTCCGCCGCCTGATGGCCGAGCGCGCCACGAGCGCCCGTCACGCCGTCGACATCGCCATCGAGCTTCTCGGCAAGTACGGCTACTTCTCGGAAGGCCGCACGTATACGATCGCTGACCCGAACGAAGCCTGGCAGCTGGCCATTCATCAGGGCAATACGTGGGTCGCAAGGCGCGTGCAGGACAATGAAATTATCTACATTCCGAACAACTTCATGATGGACAAGGTTGACGCAACTGACACCAAGAACGTCATCGTTGCTCCGGGCATGATCGAGCGCGCCATCAAGAACGGTCGCTACAAGCCCGCCAAGGAAGGCGTCTACAGCGACTTCAACTACCGCGTTGCCGTCGCTCCGGCCGAACGCCGCTCCGCCGACTACAACTCCAGCCGCAACAACCTCGCCTGGAACAAGATCATCGGCAAGAACATCACGGATCCGGAACAGTTCCCGTACTCCGCCGTCGCCACGAAGAAGTGGACGGTTGACGACGTGAAGGACCTGCTGCGCACGCACGAACACGACATCCAGGAACAGGATGCCCAGTGGACGCATACGAACAGCCTCGGCATCTGCCGCGCCACGACGCATGAGTCCGAAGTGTTCGAAATGAACGCCAATCCGCTCCTCATCACCGGCTATCGCGCACTTGCTCGTCCGTGCGAATCCCCGTACATCCCGTTCTATCCGCTCGCTCGTCCGGCCGAAGGCACGGCCTTCATGAGCTGGGACAAGGCCACGGCCGAACACTTCAAGGGCACGCCGGAATACTTCGGCTGGCGCTCTGAATGGCCGGTCACGACGTTTGTCGCCGCCGCCAATACGTACGACTTCCAGCGTCAGGACCAGAAGGATGTTCGCGCCTTCGTCGAGAAGCTTGAAGCCGGCTGGGAAAAGGATGTTCCTGCCGTCACCGCTCATGCCAAGACTCTTCTCAAGGTCTCCAAGGAAAAGGCCGTCGAATATCTGCATGCCTACAACGTCCGCATGCTGAACGAAGCCCAGGCCGCCGTTGCTGAAAAGCTTGAGGAAAAGGCTCCGTGGACGCTCGCCGTCATGGCCGACAGCATCAATCCGAAGAGCGACGAAAAGGTTGAAGTGGTTCTCTTCTCGAGCGGCAAGCTCGACGCCACGAAGGCCGATCCGAAGCAGACCTGGGGCGGTGTGGGCCGCGCCTCCATTGGCAACAAGATCACGATGAGTCAGAAGCTCGCCCAGCCGGTCAAGGCGGAAGCCCGCGACATTGACGGCGACGGTCTGAAGGACATGGTCTTCACGTTCACGCAGAAGGGCCTCGCCCAGAACATGCTCGCCGGCGCGAACTATGACATCTGGCTCCACACCTACGTCGACGGCAAGCGCGTCGCCGCCATGGACACCGCCTTCATCGAAACCGAAGGCTACAAGGGTCCCGCCAAGCGCACGCAGAACGCCGACCTCTAAGTCGTGAATCCTGCCCGCAGGCCTCCCGGTGAGGAACCGGAACCTGCGGTCGAGTCCATAAGCTCAAGAACAATCGAGGGCGTCTTCCGAAAGGAAGGCGCCCTCGATGCGTTCAGTCGTCAGTACTCGAAGCTGTAGAGCACGTCGAACGCCTGATTGACGCCCGAGGCGGCTTCGAGGTAAAGGCGCGGCATCAGGCGGTAGCGCAGCGTGATGGTCGCGAGCGAGTCGAAGATGCTCACGCCGTACTTGAGCTGAAGGCCGGGGAGGATGTAGCCCGACACGACGACCTGCGAGCTTTCGCCCACGCCCGCCGTGTCGACGCCGAGATCCTTGATGCCCACCGCGTCGCCGATTTCTCCGATGATCCTGCCCGTCTGCGAGACGCCGAGCCCCACAAGCGCCGAAGTGATCATCGAGTTGTCGTCGCTCGACGTGTCGAGCCCCTGTCCACGAAGCAGATAGGAGAGGGTCTGCTGCTGAGAGAGCGCGGGTTCGGAGAATACCGTCACCTTCGGGCGCATGGCGTTGCCCGTGACGCGGATGCCCGCCGTCACGTCGTCCTCGATCGCCTCGGGATTGCGGATGGCCTCGATGTTGAGCTGCGGACGGCTGGGCGGGCCCGCGAAGATCACGTGACCCGTGCGCACGATGAGGTCCTGGCCGTAGGCGTGGAAACGCCCGTCGTCGACGTTGACCTGGCCGTTGAGGCCGAGGCCGCGCCTGGCGTCCTGCGTCACCTTGAGGTCGCCCGAGAGTTTCGCCTTGAGGCCAAAGGCGTCGATGAAGATCTGATCGCCCATGTGCACCACGATGTTGCTGTCGATCGGAATCGTGGCGGTCTTCGAGACCTTGGGCTTCATGTGGCGGGCAAGGAGCACTTCGTCAGACGAGACGCCCGTGGCTGTGGCGGGAAGATCCGCCACCGTGATCTGCGCGGCGGGCACCTCGATCCTGCCGTTGAGCGTCACGCGCTCGGACGAGGCCGCAAGCGAGACGTCGGGCGAGACGGTGACCTTGGCGTACGGGGGAACCGTGATGAGGATGTCGCTGCCTGAGGCATGCACGTTCGCCGTCGGGTGCGCCATGTCGCGCCACTGCGCGTCGCCCGCAAGGTCGAGCGCGCCCTGGCTCGTCTCGAGGCGGCCTTCAAGCGTGGACGTGTCGCCCGCGAAGTCGATCCGGATGTTCGAGGGCTTCATGACGAGGGGCACGGCGCCTTCGGAGACCCTTGCGTCCGTGAGCGCGATGCCGCCGTTGAGGAGCGGCTTGAGCAGCGTGCCCGAGAGCGCCACGTCGACGTTGAGCCTGCCCTCGACCTTTTCGTCCGAACCGATCAGGGTGTTGACGATCGACAGGTCGCCGCCGTTGAAGAGGATGCGGCCGTCTAGCCTGCGGGTTTTGGCGGGATCGATCACGGCGACCGTTGCCTTGAGGTCGGCGTTGTCGCGGATCTTCACGTCGAGCTCGGCTGAGGCGCGCGACTTGTCGGTGCGCGCCTTGAGGCTGACGGTGTCGAGATGCACGACGAGGGGCTCCTCGCCCGTCGTCTGCGTGACGGTCATGCCGTCCGCGTCGACGAGCGCATCGATTTCAGGCAGGCTGCCCGAGGAGAGGTCCCACTTCGCCTTGGCGGTACCGTTGACGGTGCCTGCCACCGTGGTGAGCGGCGGCAGCCAGGGCTTGAGGACGTCAAGTTCCCACTTGCGCAGTCTGAGGGTGGCCGAGCCCTTTTCGCCTGCGCGCAGCTTGTCGTCGATGCAGACGTCGCCCGGCTTGCCGACCCAGCAGTGAGGTTCGAGCACCGCCTCGGAGCTTGAGGCCTTGTAGACGAGGCCCGCGGCCTTGTCCTGATGCCAGCTGCCGATCGGCGTCGAGACGGTGCCGTTGGAGAGCGTGCCCTTCCAGACGAGGGACTTCGTGTCGAAGGCGCCCGCAAGCTTGAGTTCGGCGTTGACGGGCTCGCCTGAGAGATTCACCGTGAGCTCGTGCTTTCGGTCGGTGCCCTCGAGCCTAGCGACGATGTCATGAAGGACGAGGCTCTCGGAGAGGGCGCCGTTCGAGGCGTGCAGCATCATCGAGCCGCCGACTTCGCCAGAGGGCTTTGCGGAGATGTCGCCGCGAAGCATCAGGGCCTCGAGCCTGACGTCGTCGCCGTAGCGAAGGCCCGTGGCCGTGAGGTCGGCCTTGGCGACGGGCTCGGAGAGCGTGCCGCCGATCGTCACGAAGCCCGAGGCGCTGCCTGCGAGCTCCTTCATGTTTCTGCCCAGATCGGGCGCGTCCACCTTGATGTCGGCCTTGATGTTCTTGCCGTCGAGCATGGCGCGGCCCGTGAGTTTATTGGCGTCGAGCGAGACGCTCACGTCGGGGACGTAGACCTTCATGGGGCTCTGCGCGATGGCGGAGCCATGAACGTCGAGGGCGGCGTTATCGATCCTGCCCTTGACGTCGAATTCGGGAAGCTCGACCGACCAGCCCTTCTTGTCGATGCGGCCCGACGTGCGGGAGCTGCCCGAGAGGACGGCCTTGACGGAGGGCGCAAAGTGGGAGACGTCGAGGTTTGCGAGCTTCATGTCGCCGCGCCAGCGGAGCGCGTCGACCCATGTGATCTCGCCAGTGACGCGGCCCGTACCGCCCGCAGTCTTCGCGGTGAGCTCGTCGAGCGTGAGCGAGGTGAGGGTGCCGCGGCCCTTGAGGCCGGCGGTGGCGGACGGAGTGCCCGGCGCCTTGACGCCAAGTCCTGCATCGAGCTTCCAGTTGCGGACGTCGCCCGACATGCGCAGGCTGAAGGCGGAGAGCGAGGTCAGGTCGGCAGGGTTTGCACCTTCGAGCGGCAGCTTGAGGCTGGGGGAGACGAGCGTCACGGAGAACGGGAGGCCCGCAGTGGCGGGATCGGCCGCAAGCCGGAACTTGGCGGGCACGGGACCTTCGGCCACGGCCGCAAGCGAAACCTTGCCCATGACCTCGCCCACGAGCGTCACGTCGGCCTTCTCGCCGCGCACGGGCGCGACGGAGAGCCTGGTGTTCGCACGAAGGTCGAGCGGCCACTTGCCCGAGAGACGTGCGCGCCCCTTGAGGGAGCCCGTGGCTTCGGGCATCTTCAGGTCGAGGCGGCGGATCTCGACTTCGCTCGCCTTCATGGAGGCGTCGAGCCTGAGTTCGTCGATGACGACGGGCGAGGCGCCCGCAAGCTTGAGGTTGGTGGCCTCGAATTCGGAGACGTCGAGCGAGAAGGGAAGACTCACCTCGGGCAGCTCTGTGAGGAGCGGCTTCGAGAAGAGGTCGGCGAACATTTTGTTGAGCTCGGTCGCGTCGAACGTGATCACGGGCTTTCGGGCCTCGAACTTGGCCTTGATCTCGGCTGCGCGACGCTCGGCAACCTTCCTGTCCTCTTCGGCCCTTTCCTCGGCTGTCTTCTCGGAGCCGGGCAGCGCGACCGCAAGCGAGCGGATGCGAAGGGGTTTGACGGAGAGCGCCTCTCCGATCCAGGAGGCGGAGGCGCCGAAGTAGGCTAGCGTCACCTTCGTGCCGTCGGCGGTGAAGTCGAGGCTCGTGATTTCGGCGTTGTCGAGCGATACGGGCCACGGCATGGTGACGGGACCCGTATCGGCGGAGGGGGCGGACGGGTCGGAGGGCGGCAGCGATGCGGAGTCGAGTACGCCGTGCGGGTGCAGGATCTCGAGCTTCGTAACGGCGATGCGGCGCTCGGAGAGGAGCGCGTCCCGGTCGAGCCTCAGCGTGATGCGGTCGGCGCCTGCAGTGAGGCCCGGCATCTCGTAGGAGAGGTCTGTGATCGTGAGGTCGAAGAAGCCGCCCTCGATCGAGCCCGCCTTGAGGCCGGGCACGAGGGGAAGGGCCGTGCGAAGCAGCATCTGCTGGCCCGACGGCGTGGCGACGAGCCATGCGAGGCCCGCGGCCGTCAGCGCGAGAACGCCGCCGGCGCTGAGAAGAACTTTGGCCGAACGTCTCATAGTTCAGCTCCGAGACCGATGTAGAACTGGAGACCGTCGTCCTCGCCGGCGTCTGCGGCGACGGGTTTGGCGACGTCAAGCTTGACGGGACCCACGGGGGAGTTCCAGCGGATGCCGACGCCGGCGCCACGCTTCCAGTCGAAGCTCGCGAAGCTGTTGCTGGCTTCGCCCACGTCGAAGAAGACGGCCGTCCACCACTTGCCCGTGAGGTTGTACTGATATTCGATGCTGCCCGTCACCATGCAGGATGCGCCCGTGAGGCGTCCCTCGCTGTCGCGCGGCGAGATGGACTCGTACTTGTAGCCGCGCACGGAGCGGTCGCCGCCCGCGAAGAATCGCAGGTCGGGCGGGACTTCGTCGAAGTCGTTCGTCTTGATCTTGCCCGCGCTGCCGCGCACGACGAAGCGGTGTCCGCGCCAGGGCGTGCGGATGAGCGTGCCGTGGGCCTGCATGATGATGAAGTCGACGTCGCTGCCGAGATAATGGGTGCCCGTGTCGATGCTGTAGCGCTGGGTGTCGCCCCAGTAGGGCATCATGCCGCCCCTGCTGCGGGTGCGCGAGAAGCTGATGCTGGGATAGACGAGCATGGTGTTGCTCGAGACGCCTGCCTGCGTGAACGAGTCGAACATCCAGTGGACGCCGATCGAGCGTTGCCAGCCCGTGGAGAACTCCCAGTTGCGCGAGAGCGCGAGCGTCATGTTGTTGGAGTCCGTGTCGTTGACGACGTCTCGCTTCATGGCGCCTTGGGCGAGCCAGTATTCCTCAAGCGGATTGGCGACGACGGGAATCTTGTAGGAGAGGTCGACGAGTTGCTCGTCCGAGGAGACCTCGGTCGAGGACGAGAGGCTGTGGCCGCGGCTGTTGATCCATGGCTTCTTCCAGCCGAACTTGGCGCGCGGGCCCGTGTCGGTGGCGTAGCCGAGACCGACTTCGAAGATATTGGCCGCGCGGGGCGTGACGTCGCAGTTCATCGGCAGCTCGGTCGTGCCCGCATCGCGCGCGGCCTGGAAGTCGGGCGCGACGACTGCGGACTTGAACCATCCCACGGAGGCGAGCTTCTGGTTGAAGTCGCCGAGCACGTCGGCGTTGTAGTAGTCGCCCTTCTTGAAGGGCGTCATGTTGCGAAGAAGCTCCTCGTCGATCTGCGAGCCCGAGAAGGTCACGTCGCCGAAACGCCAGCGCTCGCCGGTCTCGTAGTCGATGGACCAGACGGCCTCGCGAAGAGGAATGGAGACGCCGAGCTGGCTCTTGACGAATTCTGCGTCGAAGTAGCCGAGCTGCAGGGCCGCGTTCGTGAGGGAGCTCTTGAACTCCTCGTACTTGGCGTGGTTGAGCACGTCGCCCTTCTTGGGGACGCGGCGCTTCTGAAGAAACTTGAAGACACGCTCGTCGGCGCCCGGGCCCGTGACGTGCACGTCGACGTCGGAAATGAGAACGGGCTCGCCCGGAACGACCGTGATCTCGAGACTACGCTTGTCCTTGACCGTCATGGAGACCGCGGGCTGGTAGTAGCCGAGTGCGCGCAGGGAGAGCCTGACGGCCTTGTCGACGTTCATGCGGGCGGCGGGCGTATCGGTGTAGCCTGCCTTCTCGAGTGGTTCGACCCAGGCGCGGGCGTTGGCCGCCAGATCACCGTCAAGTCCCTTGATGTCGATCCTGAGCGTGTCGGCGGCGAGCGCGGAGGCGGAGCAGAGTGAAAGCGCCAGAACGGCGGTCAATGAACGGCGCACGGCGTATATCCTTCGGAGTGATGAACACGTGCCGGACGCAGGGCCCGGCCAATTCATGAGTGTAGCCCATGTGGCGCGCCCGCAAGGCATCAGTTGCAACCTCAAACCATTTGCCTGAAATCGAATGGGGCGCAGGCGGCGACGGAGGCTTTCAGAGCAGCGTGCGGGAGATGTCGGCGGGGGTGACGCGTCCGATGACGGGCGCGCATGCGCCTGTGAGGACGGTGAGGCGCAGGCTGCCGAAGGCGGCGTGCGTGGCGAGGACGGAGCGCCCCTCGGGATCGAGGACGACGGGACGGCTTTCTTCGTCGAGCGTGAGGCGCCAGCCCGAGCCGCCGCGGTTGAGCTTGATTTCGGACTCCTTCATGCCCCAGGCGCGGAAGAAGGGTTCCGAGTCGCCGCTCTCGGCGCACTGGCGCACGATGGCGGAGGCGGCCTCGCCGAAGCTCATGCGGGACATGCCCTCGATGCTGCGCACGGGGCGCATCGTCTCAAGGTCGAGTCCCATGACGGGATCCTTGACGGAGGCGATGCCGAGCGCAATGCTCGTGCCCGTGTGGGCGATGCAGAGCGCGGTGCGGCGTCCGTCCTTGAGAAGATAGGGAGCGTAGGGCGGCTCCTCGACGAGTTCGGCGTCGAGAATGCGCGCGGCGGCGCTTGCGAGAATGCGGCCCCAGCGGGTCTGGCCGCCTCCGCGGCGCACGGGGTGGCAGAAGGCCGTGATGCGGCTGCGGGTCGCCTCGGGAAGCGTCGCGGCGAGCGACTCCTCGAGTCCGGCTGGAGCGGATTCGAAGTCAAACAGAAGCACGGCGGGGTTCGGGGTGCTGCTGAGCTTCTCGATTGGGGACATGATGAGGCGGACCGTATTGAAGATGAATGGATTCGGGACGGATCAGGAGGATTCGCCCGGGCGCTGACAGTGTACAGAAAACGCAGGCTTAGGGCGGACGGATCATCCTTATGGATGGATTTCCGAAAAGCGGGAAGCCGCAAGGCCTGCGAGGGCCCAGAGGACGATGATGAATCCGACGAAGGAGAGCGAGGCGCCCCAGCCTGCGGGGAGGAGCGCGGCGAAGACGAGGGGACCGAGGCCCGCGCCGAGGTAGCCCACGCCTTGGCTGAGCGCCGAGAGTCCGAGCATGTGGGCCGAGGAGCGCGTCTTCCTTGCCATCAGGATGAAGGCGACGGAGAGCATGGAGCCCTGAGGGGCGCCCGCAAGGATGCTGCCGAGGAAGATCCAAGGGCCGCCAAGCGTCCAGAACCAGAGGCCTGCGAGATAGGAGAGGGACATGAGGGCTTCTGAGGCCCATTCGGAACCGCAGTGCTTCATGAAGCGGTCGGTGAGGATGGAGGCGGGGAGGCCCGAGACGAGATAGAGGGCGAGGGCAGCGCCTGCGGCGTCGGCGCTGACGCCCTGTGTCTGGAGATAGGGCGGGAGCCACGCGGCGACTGTATATATGAGGAGCGACTGCAGCCCCATGACGGCCGTGACGGCCCATGCGCCGGGATGGCGCCTGAGGGATGGGGCGCGAAGGAGCATGGCGGAGGGGCCCGACGAGCGGCCGAAGGCTGCGAGCCAGAGGGCGAGGACGACGGCGCCGAAGGCGGCCCACGCGAGGAAGGCCGACTGGGTGAAGTCCGTGAGGGCCGCAAGCGGATGCGAGGTGAGTGCGCCGATCGAGCCCGAAAGGCCGACGACGCCCGTGTAGATCCCGAGGAGCGCACCTGTCTTCGCCTCGTTCTGCGTCTTGACCACGACGGGCATGAGGACGTTGAGGGCGGCGATGCCCACGCCGATGAGAAGCGTGCCGAGAAGGAGCGCGGGATAGCTCGGCGCCGTGCGCACGAATCCGCCGGCGGCAAGCACGCCGAGAAAGACGATGA
>OGOQ01001992.1_pt1 | contig 13694 bp, 7 predicted proteins | sample 1552691 | NCBI WGS metagenome assembly OGOQ01 (sample SAMEA2580209, study PRJEB22360) | human gut metagenome | biome: human gut; feature: human-associated habitat; material: faeces | place: Denmark | collected 2008/2010
TGGAGGGGATCAGCATTACCATGGCGATGACCGCGCCCCGGTTGAAGTCGGGGATACCCCCCAGCATCTGGTTATAGAGCAGGGTGGCGATGACCTCATAGCCGCCGCCCACCGAGGCGGGGATGCCGAAGTCGGTGAAGCACAGGAAGAAGGCCTGAATGAAGGCGCCCGCCAGAGTTCCCAGCAGGGGGCGAAGAATGGCGATCCAGAAGGTGGCCAGGTCCCGGTCCCCCATGGCCTTGGAGACAATGATGGTCTTTTTGTCCACAAAACCCATGGTGTTGTGGATCAGCAGGAAGGCCACCGGAATGGTATAGATCACATAGCCCACCAGCAGCCCGCCGAAGCCGTAGATGTCAAAGAACTGCCGTCCCAGCAGGCGGGTGAGCAGCCCCTGTTTGCCGAAGGAGTAGATGATGGCAAAGCCATAGGTGATGGTGGGCAGGAACATGGGCAGGGTCGCGATGGCGGTGATGAGCCGCTTGGCCCACCTGGGCAATCCGGTGTAGTGGACCGCATAGGCCATCAGGAAGGCGATGACCGTGGCCGTCACGGCCGATGCGGCCGCCACCGCAAAGCTGTTGCCAAGGGCCGTGAGAAATCCCTCCCGGGTCACCACCGAGGCATAGAACTCCCAGGTAAATCCGCCCTCCCCCACCAGGGACTTGCCCAGCAGCAGGAGGATGGGGGCGGCCAGGAAGCCCACGAACAGAAGGGTGATGATCCAGAAAATCCCCTTCAGCTCCCAATTTTTCCGTCTCATGGCGCCTTTCCTCAAACAGCCTCGCCGGCCAGCTGCGGGCGGTCGCCGAACAGGGCGTAGATGTTGCCGCGCTTGATCTCCAGCTGGCGGAGGATGAACTTGCGCACGAAGTCGTTCCTGGGCTGGTGGACGATCTCGTCCGGCTTGGCGTACTGGGAGATGGACCCCTGATCGATGATGAGCACCCGGTCGGACAGGGTGAGGGCCTCCTCCGGGTCATGGGTGACGATGATGGTGGTCAGGTGGTACTCCCGGGCGATGGTCTTGATCCGGCCCTTGATGGATTCCTTGATGACTCCGTCCAGGGCGGACAGGGGCTCGTCCAGCAGGAGAATCCGGGGTTTCATCACCAGGGTGCGGGCCAGGGCCACCCGCTGCTTCTGGCCGCCGGAGAGCTGGTCGATGCGCTTGCCCAGGTGCTCCCGCAGGCCCAGCAGGTCGATGAGCTCATCCACCTCCTCCCGGGAGGAGATGCCGGGCTTGTTCCGCAGGCCGTAGGTGATGTTCTGCTGTACGTTTAAATTGGGAAAGAGGGCGTAGTCCTGGAAGACGATGTTGAAGCCCCGCTTCTCCATGGGGGTGCGGGTCAGATCCTCCCCGCTGTATCGGATCTCTCCCTGGTCGGCATCCACGATGCCCAAGATGATATTGAGCAGGGTGGTCTTGCCGCAGCCAGAGGGCCCCAGGATGGAGACGATCTCTCCGTCCTCCACCTGGAGAGAGAGGTCCTTGAGTACAGGCACGCCGTCAAATGCCTTCTGGATATGCTCCAGTTCCAGCATGAAAACCGCTCCTTTCTCGGTTTCAAAAGTTCTTGTGGGCGCCGCCGCACGTCCGGCGACGGTGTAATCCTAGCAAATTCCAGCTCCGCAAAACAAGCGTGAAAGGTTTAATTTTCCGTTAGAGAAATGTAAAAAGGCATCAAAAACAGGGGGCCTTCCTTGTAGAAAAATTACAAAGAAAGCCCCCGCCGGGGAATCTCACGCCTCCGGATAGCCTCGGTCGGCAATGACCGCTCCGCTTTTGTCCAGACTGCGGGAGAACCGCTCATAGTCGCTCTGAATGATCCCCATGTACAGCAGATCCACCACCGCCAGATCGGGGATGCGGGAGAAGATGGCTGTGCCGTAGATCACAGTGTCCTCTCCCCCGGTATACAGGCACACGTCGGCGTACTTGGCCAAGAGAGGATTCTTCCGACTGGTGACGGCGATGGTGTTTGCCCCCGCCCTTCTGGCCAGTCTCAGCGCCTTCACCGTATCCATGGAGCAGCCGGAGTGGGAAAAGGCTACCGCCACGTCTGCCACCCCCAGATGGGCGGCGGCGATCTGCTGGAGATAGGCGTCGGTGTGCATCCGGCAGCAGAGCCCCAGATAGGTCAGCTTGGTCAGGAGATCACTGGCCGGCGTGCAGGAGTTCTCCACCCCGTAGATGTCGATGGTCCGGGCAGTGGCAAGCATCCGCCCGGCCCGGTCCAGCTCCTGGACGGACAGGGACTTCAGTGCCTCCTCCAGCAGGCCGCCGGACACCCGAACCTCTTTCAGGGGGAGGTCCTCCAGCTGGTCCCAGGGCTTCAAGTCGAAGCCTCCCAAGTGGTCGAAGCAGGCCTCCCGGGCCGCGCCGCCGCTGCGGTCCCGGATGAGGCAGTATTTGAAGTTGCGGTAGCCGTCAAATCCAAGGGCCTGCACGAAACGGATCACTGTGGGCTGGCTCACCTGCACCTGGTCTGCCAGCTCCGAAATGGTGCACCGGGTACAGGTCTCCGGGTCCTTCAGCACATAGTCCGCCACCCGCTGCTCCGATGGCCGCAGGGAGGCGTAGGCGCCGCGCACCCGGTCCAAAACCCGAATATCCTGCCGCATGATCTGATCTCTCCTATCCCGTAGCAAACTTACAAGGCGGTGCCTGTTCTCATGAAAAGCCCCCCCTCAGCGGGAATCGGCCGCTTGTAGAAGAGGCGAAATATTTTTCTCCAACAAGGCCGGCCCGTCGGTTGATACCAGTATAAAGGGAGAGGCGGGGGTCGCTCCACCCCCTGTTTGTAAAATCGAAGTTAAAGCTGTGCTGGAAGGATTCTCTTCCGTCAAGGAGCAGGTCCCCCCTCGGGAAGGAACACATCCCCTCCATCTGCATGTCAGCGGCAGTTCCGGACGAGGTCCAGCCTCCTGCCTTGGGCCGTCAAAGCTGACATGCAGAGAAGCGGATCGCGTCTGCCTGCCGCCCTCCGGTTCTATTTCAGGAACCGCCGCCGGCCTAACGGTTGAATGGATCCTCTTTGCTCCTTGTCTGGCCCCTCGCTGCCGTGTCCTGCCGTACGGCCAGCGACTTCATGGGACGCCCCTCTATGCCCGAAACTCCCCGGGACGCACAGTGCGTCCCAGGGAGTTTCATAGACATTGCGGCACATGCAGGAGATATATCCATTCATCTCGTATCTTGATGGCTTTGCATCCCGCCATCGGACAGAAAAACAGGGCGGCCCCGAAGGACCGCCCTGAAGCAAAGCATGGTACTTACATCACATTTTCAAAGAACCGGTACAAAATCACCGCAAACTGGGCGCGAGTGGCCGTGCCGGCAGGGTTCAGCAGGCCCTCAGTGGTGCCGGAGATGATCCCCTCTGCGATAGCCCAGGTCATGGGTTCCGTGGCGTAAGCGGCCACGGAGGCGTTGTCCGGGAACGCGGACAGATCGGCCCGCCCGGACACGTCATAGCCCATCTGCTGCGCCCAGCGGTACAGGATGGTCACCATCTGCTGGCGGGTCAGGGCGCCGCCGGGGTTGCTGCCGTCGGAAATCTTGCTCTCCACGGCCCAGTGCTGCGCCTCGGTCATGTTGGAGGGATTGAACTCCGTCAGACGGGCCAAAACCATCCACAGCTGCTGGCGGGTCACCGTGCTGCCGGGGGCGAACCGCTCGGCGCTGACACCGTTCATATAGCCGTTTTCATAGGCCCAGGTGATCTCCTCCACGGCCCAATAGTCCTCCGCCACGTCGGCAAAGGGCAGGTTCTCCTCTTTCTCCAGAGTGAACGTGGCCTCCACAGTGACCTTGCTGCCGGGCATGGTAAACGTGTACTTGTTGCCGCCCTTGCTCTGGAGCTTCACAGTGTCGCCGTCCTTGTCGGTGACAGTCAACTCGTCCAGCTCATAGCCATTGTCGGGCTTGACGGTGATGGTCACGGTATCGCCCTTGTCCGCCCGCTTGGGACTGACGGTGACGGTGCCGTGCTTGCTGTTCTCCACGCTGACGGTGTAATCACCGCTGCTGGAGGAAGAGGATCCGCCGCCGGAGGGAGCGGAATAAGTAATCGTGATCTTATCATCGCTCACGCTCATGCTGCAGCGGCTGCCCAGCGTGATCTTGTCCTTATCATAAGTGTGTCCATCGAGGTCAATGGTCACGCTCTTACCGGAGACAGAGATCTTCTCGTCACAATCCTGCGTCAAAACGATGGTATCGCCGGACTTCGCGGCGTTCACAGCCTCCTGCAGCGTGCCGTACTCGCTCTCACCGATCTTGGCGGCAACTGTCAGCTGGCCGTTGAGCACAAAGGTGCTGAAATGCTTAACATGCAGCACCGCGCAGCCATCCTCCACAGTGAAGCCGGAACCATTCAGATATCGCTCACGGGTGCCGTCATCCGCAATGTGCATGATCTCCTGGGGCTCCAAGTCCACCGGAATCGGCAGGCGGACCTCAATGAGGGTCTGGCCGTCCAGATAGTCGTTGGGAACGGCAATATTCTCCGCTTTGTCTTCGCCGTTGACTATGACCTTCGCCACAGGCTCTGCCTTATAGGAGACATACATCTTGTCCTCTGTGGTCAAATCCGCTTTATCGGCGGTCAGACTCACGGTGATCTCCACCACCACTTTATCCTCGGGCTTCAGTGCTTCCTCTACCTGATTGATAATGGCATTCTGCGCGGACTCCGTCACCGCGTCAGAAACGCCGCTGACCTGCGCATTGTCGATGACCGCTTCGATCTTTTCCTTGTCTTCCGTCTTGATACTCTCGCTTACTTCAGTCTCCGTCTTCTCCGTGACAATGGGATCGACCTCCGTAGGCGCCGTGGTGGTCACCATGTAGGCGTAGCCCGTCTTGTCGGAAGCGACCACAAAGAGCTTGGGTTCCGCATTTTCCGGTACGTAATCGCTGGGATCAGAGGTGAAGTAGCCGCCGGTAACACTGATTTTGTCGGCAGCCCGGGTATCAATCTCAAAAGCGTCCTTTTTGCTGCCGGCAGAGAAGTTGCCTCCGCTGACTGTCAGCGCCGCAAGGTAGCTGACAATCTTGGTATTCTCATTTGTTGTCCACTGGCCGTCTACACGTTCCAAACGGTATACGGCAATCGCCGCATTGTTGCGGCTGGTCAGCGTACCGCCGGTGATATTCACGGTCATGGTCTGCCCCTCGCCCTGGTAACCGCCGCCGCGGGAAACAACAGACAGGGCCGCGCCATCATCGGTGCTGCCATCCCCCTGGGAAGCGGGCTTGGTGGGAAATTCCGTAAAGGGCAGCGTTGCGGTAATCACAGCATTTTCAGCAATGGTCAGCGTACCGGCGCCGCAATACTGCACGCCGTTCGGGCCGATCAGTTCTGCATCACCCTTGATCGTCAGGTCGCCTACCTGGGGATGATAGATGACATTTCCCTCAGTGGATTCCAGTCTGCCGCCGGTAATCACTGTCTCCGTATAGTCGGCAGAGCCATTTCCGGCAACCGCAAATGCGACCGCCTGTATCTCCCCGCCGTTGATCTCCACAGCGGTTTTGTTTGCCTCATTACCTGTACCAACTGTGTTGATACCATAGGTGCCTGTGTATTTGCCGCCGTCAATTACGGCCTTTGCTCCGTTCTGAATAAAGACGGCATAGTTACCGGAAACCGTACCGCTTTTGAAATACGCCTCAGTGCCCTGACCATTGACAACAACTGCAATATTGTTGCTGCCGGAGCCAGTATTCTGGATCTTGCCGTTCCCCTTGCTGTCCTGAACGGTCACACGGCTGGCTTCCAGCCACAGCGTATTGGTCGCGTTAGAACTTGTAAGCGTGCAGCCATTCAGATCCAGAGTGACCGCTTTGTTGATCGTAACTCTGTCGCTGCCAAGATCCACCTCTCTCAGCAGCGTGATGGTATCATTTTCTTTTGCTTCGGCGATGGCCTTGGCCAGCGTCTGATAATAGGTATCGCCGATTCTGACGGCAGCAAATCCCTCTTCGACCTTGCCCACAGTACCGTTGGCATCCTGTCCAAGACCCTCGTCCAGATACTCGCTCACATCGCTGGAGAACGTGCCGCCGGTGATGATTGCATCACCCTCTGCGTAACCGCTGACCGTACGAATATTTCCCTCAAACGTGCCGGCAGAAATCTCCAGCTTGCCGCCGCTCAATTCAATATCGCCGGTAATGGTGCCTGTGGTATGGATCTTCACCGTGGGAATCTCGTAACTGCCAAACTTGCAGGAATCAAAAGCCGTTTGGTTTTTATATGCCTTTATACTCGTATTTCCGATAAACTGAACAGTACCGCAGTTGTTGGAAATCGCATACTGACAGGGTGCGCTTGCCTGACTGGCATCAATCACCATATTCTCAAGCGTCAGGTTGCAATAGTTCTGCAGGCCGATCAGCAGGGTCTTCTGATTGGCAAAGATGATGGACCCGTTTTTCAGCGTCAGGGAACCACCCGTCAAGAACTGAAACGCGTTGGTTTCTGTACCGGAAGACCCCACCGTGCTTCCGCTGACCGTATAGGAGTGGGTATTGAAGTCGATCGTCAGGTTCTTTTTGGATGTATCGATCACAATTCCGTCGCCCTCTGTATCTTTGAGCAGCGTAATGACAGACTTGTCCGCAGCCGCTTCCACAGCCTCTGCCAGGGAGGTATACTGTTCCACCCCCTCTGCGGTTGTGACCTCGGCAACCATCATCTCTTCCCGGGAGCCGACCTCGCCGTTGGCGTTCTGCACATAGCCCTCGGCCAGATACTGTTCATCGACTTTGCTGGAGAATGTGCCGCCAGTGATGTTCAATCCGCCCAAGGCTACATCTACCTTGTAGGCCGGAATTCCTTCAGGTGCGCTGAATTGACCGCCTCTGATTTGGAGAACCGCCTGTTCTTTCAGGCCTCCGTCGTTGCTGTTTCCAACCAGAACGGCAGTCTGCTTCCCCTCCGTCACAAATGTACCGTCATTTACAACAACCTGTACGGCACCGGCTTCTCCGGCCACATAAAGCGCATAGAATACAGCGCCATGCTTCTGGGCGCAATCTACCGTCTTATAGCTGCCGCCATTGACTTCCATTGTCCCAGCGGTCGCACTAAGGGCTCCCTGCGTGCCGGTCACAACAACGCTTCCCTCAGACGACGGCGTAATCGTCAGCTTGGCATCAGGATCGTTGTCCACGCCGCTGCGGACCGTATATCCCCAATTTTGGCTATCGCACCTGCTGCAAGACGTATTCGTAAAAATTCCGCCGGTAATCAGCGTTTCTCCGTTTACATCAACAGCGGGATAAACACTATTTGTAAAGCTTCCGCCGGTAATTGTCGTATTGGAGCCTTCAAAGCTGCGAACAATCGTTGCCCCACCGCTAAAAGTTCCGCCATTAATCACAGCCTTACCGCCATCCTGATTTCTCAGATGAACGGTCATGGCTTTATCAGCTATCTGAAATGTTCCGTTTTCCACAGTCAACGTGCCATAGTTATTGATGAAGCCCTTGTAGCTTGTCGCCTCAGTTGCATCAAAGGTACCGTCGCCTGTAATTGTAAGTGTGCCATTGTTTACGATCAAATTTTTACTGCTGTCCGAAAAGCCAATAGACAACGTCTCACCATTCATGTCTAAAATGATCGTCTTTCCGCTGTCAATGGTCACCTGATCTGACAATGCAATACTGCTCGTCAATTCAATCGTGCCGCTGCCCTGCACAGCGTCAACAGCAGCCTGCAGTGTTTCATACTGCTGACCGTCGACCTCTGCCACATACGAAGTGTCTGCCGCCGTCAGGGCTGCGTCGGACTCGCCTGCGGCCCCATCCTCAGAATTGCCTGTCAGGTCATCCGCAGGTCCCTCTGCCGGATCGTCCGGGATGTTCCCGCTGCCGGAATCCTGCTGCTCCAAAGGCGTCTCGGACGAAGGGGTCTCCTCCGCAAACGCCCCCACGGTCAGCAGACTCATCGTCATGACGACCGCCAACAGCAGAGCCAGCAGTTTCTTACCTGTTTTCATCTTTCTCGCTCCTTCTTCTGTTATTTTCGCCGGAAAACAAAGCTCCTTATTTCCGCAAAGCGGAAATAAAACGGTATATACCGTTTTGGAGGACGCCGGTCTCTTACACCCCTATCATACTTCATGACTTCGCAGAAAACAAGCAAAAAATAAGACATAATATTATTTTTGAATCAAATTATTTTTAGCTGGATGAAGCCGGGGAAGCGCGCCGCCTCCCTCCGTCTCTCCATTGGAAACAGTGCGTATAGCGCATAGGTAATGCTTATATGCTTATGCAGGCTATGGAGTGATAAACCCGCTCCTCAGCCGCCATATTTTTTAACGTAATATTTTTTCTGTCGTATTTAAAACCAGCAGTTTGAGAATGACACCGCGGTGCCATCTGTTATGTTGCTGTAAAAGGTATAAGCGACACGGAAAAGGGCCGGGTGGACTGGAACCGGAGCAAGAGACCATTCAAGGGCTTGAGCCCTAAGACAGCGCAAAGCATTCACCAGATCATCGTCTCGGCTATGAAGCCAACAAATGCTTATCACAGCAGCTCAGAATACGGCAAAACCACGCAAAAATTCTTCCAGATACCATCTAATTCTTTGAAGGCGCAGGAAACCCGGCTGATTTCTTTGGAAATCAGCCGGGAGAGAAGCGGAATGCAATACCAGGCGGTAGCCTGTGTCCACTTTGAAAAGGCAGAGAAAAAGGGGCAATGCCCACTGCTCAAGGTGCGGCAGAGATAAGCCTGAGATTTCCATCTATGAGCCGATGCTGTTTCAAGCAGCTATAAAGCCAGGTTGGGTCTGCCAGACCAATTTGAGCTTGTTTTACATGGCCCCGTAAAAGGCAAAAAACGTCCCGGTACAAGAGCGCAGAGTCTCCTCCGGGCGGTATCGCGTCGGCCAACTGTGACGCAAAAAGCAGAAAGCGTATGACAGCAGACGTCAGGCCGGAAGCAGCATTCTATCCCGCCACGACGGGCAGAACGGGAGGATATGGACTTGGTGGCACCGGTCTTCACGATGCTGGGCGGCCTGTCTCCCTGCCGTTCCGCATACAGCAACCGCGATATCAGCGAGCAATACCCCTAGCTCTCCACTGCGCGAAAGAGCTTTCCCACAGCGCAGCGCCGCAGCAACAGCACTTACTACCAGAACTTCAGCGAGCTGCAACTAGAGACCATTCTGGCGGCCCATGTCCAGCAGGCAGTTTTGGGGGTATGTTCCCCAGAAGAAGCGCTGAAGCAGGCCCAAGAGGACTGCAATCGCTATTTTCAGCCATGGTAAAGAGGGCAAACTGCAAGAGACAGATAGTCGAGGACGAATTTATCAGATCTGGAAGAGACGTCAACCCGGCAGGACCAGGAGATTCTGCCGCCGTCTGCAGAACTGGAGATCGGGCCGCAGGCTGAAACACGGCTCAGAATCTGCAGGGCCGTCGAGAGCAGGAAAGTCCTTCGTTCCGGGCATGTTCCTTGTTAGCCCGGCACCATGCATCCAGCGCCATCGTGGCGGAGCATCGTAGATGGGTGTGGGGCCCTTTCACCTGCCGGCTCTTTTGGCGGAGGTGGGGGAGCCGTTGCTCCGACACCGGCCAAAGTAAGGTGCAGGCCGGAAAGCGGTTCCTGCAAACGGAATCAACACGCCGATAAAAGGCAGGCACATCCGTAATTTCCCCTCTTTCGAGCGCCACGCCGTTCAAATGCTTTTGTATGGTCGCCCCTCTCTCAAAGCAGCCGCTTTGCGTACCGTTTGCCAGACGGTCGTAGCCGGTTTTAAGAGGTCCCTGCCGGAATACCATGCCGGGTGCCAATGCTTGCGCGGTCCCGGGGCTTGACAAACCAGAAGATGCGGCTCTATAATGTTTTTGGTTAGATTTGGCTAACTGATTTGTATGGGAAAGCAGACTGATATTACCTGGACAATTCCCCTGACAGGAAAAGATTGTCCTGCGGTTAGCGTTAACTAATAGAAGCAGCAGTGGAGGCGGCAGAATATGTGGAAATATACTGTGCGGGTGACAGGTATGATGTGCGGCATGTGTGAGAGCCATGTGAACGACGCGGTGCGCAGAGCCTTTCCGGTGAAGAAAGTCACCTCGTCCCGGAGCAAAAAGGAGACCACGGTGATCGCAGAAACAGAGTTGGATGAGGCAGCCCTGCGGGAAGCCATCCGGGCCACCGGCTATGACGCAGGGGAGATTCGGAAAGAGCCCTGGGGGAAGAAGGGGCTGTTCGGCCGGTAAGCGGCCGGGACACAGATCAGCAGAGAGAGGAGGCAGACGGATGCTGGCAGAGGTTCTGGCGGACCGTGGAGACTGGTCGCAGGTGATGCCCGGCGTCCGGGCCTGCCTGTTCTCTCTGGAAAAGAGCCCTCTCCCCCTGCCCCTTCGACTGGAGCCTCTGCATTTCGAGGCCTTGTTCTGTGTTGCCGGGACGGTAACACTGACCCGGCGGGACGGATCGGCCCTGACGGCAGGTGCCCGGCAGGTGCTTCTTCTCACGGACGCCTCCAGCCTGTCCGCCGTCAAGGTCGGCACCTCCCTGGAGGGAGTCCTGGTAGCAGTGGACGCCCGCAGCGCCCGGGACAGCCTGGAGGCCCTGTGTGCGCTGCTGGGGGGCCTCTCTCTGGACACAGAGCAGGTACGGCGATGGATGGCCAGCCGGAACGGCTGTGCCGTAGAGGGGCCCAGCACCTGGAGCCGGGCGGTCTTTGCCAACCTGGACTGCCTGCCCCAGAGCGAGCAGGCCCGCTGGTGCGTGTGGAAATCGGCAGAGCTGCTCTATCTGCTCTCCGCCCCAGAGGGAAATGCGCTGAATGTCCTCCCGGTCCCGGCACTGGATCGGGAGGTAGTCCGGGTTTTAGGAAAGACGCGCCGTTATATGGAGGATCACCTGGCCGATCCCCTGACCATCCCAGCCCTGAGCCGCATGGCCATGCTCTCCGCCACAACATTCAAGGATGCTTTCCGCCGTCTGTACGGCCTGCCGGTCCACGCCTGGCTGCGGCAGCGGCGGATGGAACGGGCGGCAGAGCTGCTGCGGGACTCCTCCCTCAGTGTTCTGGGGGTGGCTCAGTCAGTCGGATATGGCAGTGCCAGCCAGTTCACCGCCGCCTTCCGCCGGCAGTACGGTATGACGCCGGCCAAGTACCGGAAGGATGTCTGAACCGGCACAACATCGTCTGTTTTGGTGATACACCGGGCGTTTCATCTGCTATAATGCTTTAATACGCGAAGAGACGGGCTTGTTTCCAGACAGGAGGAGATCTTGATGAAACAACATCGCTTCTGGGCCTGGGGCGCCGTGATCTGCATGATCATGGTGATGATCACAGGTTACAAACGCAAATAACCAATCACGGAAAGGAAGAATCCTATGATGAAGCATTACGTCAGACTGGCCTGCTTTGTGGGCGGTGCTCTGTTCGGCTCTGCCGGCGTGAAGCTGCTGACCAGCAAGGATGCCAAGAATGCCTACATCCACATCACCGCCGCCGGCCTGCGGATGAAGGACAGCGTGATGGAGACGGTCACCGCCGTCCAAGAGAACGCCGCCGACATTGTGGCCTCCGCCAAAGACATCAATGAGGCCCGGGCCTCCAAGGAGGCCGAAACCCAGGTGGAGGGTCAGGAGGCTTAAAAGCTGCGGAAGGGAGCCGGAAAGCGGCTCCCTTTTTCATAGGAAGGAGTACCTGTATGCGAGCAACCATCGTACACGAGAGCCGGGGGCGGCTACGTCTGCGCCTCCGGCAGAAAAACCTGACCTTGCGTCAGGCCGACCTGCTGGAGACCTGGCTGAAGGGCCAGCCCTGGGTCCGGGAAGCCGCTGTCCATGAGCGCACAGGCTGTCTCATCGTGACCTTTACAGGGGAGCGGGAAACGGTTCTCTCCGCACTCGGCGCGTTCACCTGGGCCGGGGCAGAAGCGTCTGTCGCCCTCCCCGATCACAGCACCCGGGCTATGAACCGGGAGTTCCAGGAGAAACTGGTGGGTAAGGTGGCAGTAAAGGCGGCGGCCACCCTGTTCCTGCCTGCGCCGCTGCGGATTGCCCGGGTGATTTGGCACATGGCGCCTTTCCTGCGCAAGGGCCTTCGCTGTCTGGGACGGCGTCAGATCAAGGTGGAGCTGCTGGATGCCCTGTCCATCGGGATTTCGGCCTGCCGCCGGGACTTTGGCACCGCCGGCACCGTCATGTTCCTGCTGGAGATCGGGGAGCTGCTGGAAGACTGGACAAGGAAGAAGTCTGTGGCCGACCTGGCGGAGAGTTTGTCCCTTCACGTAGACCGGGTGTGGCTGAAAAACGGGAACGACGAGGTACTGGTCTCCATTGGACAAGTGAAGCCCGGCGATCTGGTTGTGGTCCGGGCCGGGGGCGTCATCCCTCTGGACGGCGTGGTGGCGGAGGGTGAGATCACCGTCAATCAAGTCTCCCTCACAGGCGAGTCCGTCCCTGTGGCCAAGCGTCCCGGAGGGGCGCTGTACGCCGGCACCGTGGTGGAGGAGGGCGAGTGCGTCCTGGAGGTGAAGCAGGCATCCGGCCAGGGCCGGTACGACCAGATTGTGGACATGATCCAGCGGTCGGAGCAGATGAAGTCTGCCGCTGAAGCCAAGGCGTCCAACCTGGCCGACAAGCTGGTGCCCTATACCTTCGCCGGGAGCCTGCTGGATTTGCTCCTCACCCGGAATGTGACCCGAGCCCTGTCGGTGCTCATGGTGGACTTCTCCTGTGCCTTAAAGCTGGCGATGCCTTTGGCAGTCATGTCTGCCATGCGGGAGGCCGGGCGTGAGCACATCACCGTCAAGGGCGGCAGGTTTCTGGAAGCCACAGCCAAAGCGGACACCATCATCTTTGATAAGACCGGCACCCTTACCCACGCCTGTCCCCAGGTGGCCCAGATCATCCCCTTCAACGGCAAGAATGAGGCGGAGATGCTCCGCCTGGCCGCCTGCCTGGAGGAACACTTCCCCCACTCCATGGCCAACGCCGTAGTGGAAGCGGCCCGCCGCCGAGGCCTGCGCCATGAGGAACGCCATGCCAAGGTGGAGTATCTGGTGGCGCACGGCATCGCCAGCTCGGTGGATGGGGAACAAGTGCGCATCGGCAGTGCCCATTTTATCTTCGAGGACGAGAAGGGTGACCAGGTTGCTATATCTGAACAGCTTCCATACGATATCAATGCTGATGTTATTCAGGTTGATGACGAAGATTATGGTATCTGGTATATGGATGTGTCTGAAAGACCGGAAGTATACGCAGGTAAGAAGGTAAGATTCAAGGGACAGGTTCTTAAGAACAAGTACTTTAAGGATAAGAATTTCGTTCCGGGAAGAAAGGTTATGACATGCTGTGCAGAAGATACACAGTTTATTGGTTATATCAGCTTCTACAACAACATAGCTTCTCTTGAGAACAGAGAATGGATATGGGTTACAGCTACTATTAAGTATGAATTCCAGATGGCATATAAGAAGAAAGGTCCTGTTCTTTACGTTGAAAGCGTAGAAAAGACAGGTGCACCTAAGGAAGAGATGGTGTTCTTCTGATATGATACAGGATATATGGCCAAAACATCTGGACAACCAGTATAAGAATCTTAAGCCAGGCAATGAGGATACTGTGTTTTATTTTCAGGGTTCCTCATTGCTTGCAAGACCATCAGGACATTTTAACTCACAGAATCCTGAAG
>OGOQ01002002.1_pt1 | contig 13636 bp, 15 predicted proteins | sample 1552691 | NCBI WGS metagenome assembly OGOQ01 (sample SAMEA2580209, study PRJEB22360) | human gut metagenome | biome: human gut; feature: human-associated habitat; material: faeces | place: Denmark | collected 2008/2010
GACTGTTTAAATTCCTTCCGTATTAACAAGACTCTCAAACTGGACGGACTGTTAAACAGCATGCAGGGGCGTTTAAATTCCTTCCGTATTAACAAGACTCTCAAACTATAAGTCTGACCGTTAACCTCTGCCACTAGTTTAAATTCCTTCCGTATTAACAAGACTCTCAAACCAACTTCTTCTCAGCTTCTTCACGGGTGAGGTTTAAATTCCTTCCGTATTAACAAGACTCTCAAACCTTGTCAGTTGATCCGAAACCACCGTTACGGTTTAAATTCCTTCCGTATTAACAAGACTCTCAAACCTCAAATCCGATTCTCACCGAGTCATTACTATCTTTCGACAGATAGCTGTTAATACGACAGGTCCAGTACACAAAGATCCTTATCCACGATTATATATCTGTCACCTTCGATTGGGTTGGTTTTTATTCCTTCCAAATTGACCAGACAAGTTTTCGTGTAAAAACAATGTTTATAAATTTCTCTCAGATCCTCTATACCGAAATATTGCTTTAGATTCAGCACAAACACACTGTCTGTATTGCAGATTGTTTTCATAGCTCTCAGATAATCTATAAATTTTTCTGCAAGACTATGATAACAGGAATCCACATGTACATTACAATATTTTATCAGCCCTGCTGCCGGAAAATCAATATCAAATGTGAAATTATATGCAGAAGTATTCACAATCTTATCCATAAAGCATAAAATCTGTTGATTCAACCATTAAGTTCTCAATTTCTGAAAGATGAATCTTAGTCACATCATCTTTTCGAATCACCAAATAACCCATCTGATAATCCAGCTTTGCCGTACTGGATATTACCACTGTCCGCCAGCTCATAAACATTCCCCCCATTCTTACATATGCAGTAAATCCTCTTCTTTTTTATACATTCCGGTAATCGAATAATGGATCAGTTTCAATTCTGTTGCATCTGTCATATTTCCGGAGATTCGTATTCTTCCTACATCTTTTGGTCCGCCGATTGCCTGCAGCGAAAATGTTCCCTTTTGAAAAGAGGTATACGCAACAATATCACATAAGAGCATCACTTGTTGTTCTATGCCAAGAAGTTTGAAAGAGCTTTCTCCATTTTCCAGACATGTTCCTATACATTTTGGATGATTCGCATAGATTGCATGCAAATGTTTCGTTGTCAATTCCTGATATAATTCCAGATTTTTCTCCCCTGTTATTTTTTCATCCCAGCGCAGACTCATTTTTTGCTTTTCTGGCAACAACATCGCTGCACGTAGTCTTTCCAGCTTGCAAATATATTGTACATAAGGATATTTGAGGCACATCGCCATCGCATTGGAAAATTCCACATTCTTTCTTGCATCCATTCCTACAATATATAAAAAATATCCATTATATTTTATAAGCGCATTCTTTTTGATTTTCTCTGCAATCACCCGTGGATTTTTATATCCCTTTTCTTCCAGAAACTTTGTCAGATCTGCTTTATTTTTTATCTGTGAAGCATAATAACTGTGTACTACTTCAAAACATTTCTTTCTCTTCTTTTCCGATCCATGTTCGAAGAAAACAAAGTAAGACGGTTTCAAAGAAGTATATCCGCCATATTTTGTTACATCCTGGAGTTTTTCATCCTTTGCTTTCAACGGTACATAATTTTCTGCTTTTGCAGAATATTTTCCTACTGGCTGCAGATTAAACAGTTCCCCTTTTTGTTCAAATGTCTGCCTTGTAATCATCGGAGTGTTTTTCTCCATCACTTCTTTTACCAGACGAATCGTTCCCGGTTCTTGATTTTTAGATGCAACCCACGCAATTTCTCCGTTTCTTACTACATCCTTACCGTACATTTTGTAAAGATTATAATTGTAATTTTTGCCGTCACGCCGTGCTTCCTTCTTCACATAGTTCAGAGGATTTCTGGTGAACTTCGTAAAATAAACATTTCCCACCACAATATTCAGATAGGCATCCTGTGCATGATGGTAATCATTTATCAGTCTGCTTTTCAGCATCTTGTATTCTTTCCGAAAATCCGATACATTTCTCGCTTTTACATACACTATTTCCGTTCCCGGCATTAAAGATTTCAGAAGGTCTGCGATTCCTTTTGCCCCCTGCGCTGTCTCCACCAACTGTCTCTCAATAAATCCTGCCAACTGATCATCTGTCAGTTTTTCATTCGACGTCAGACGATTATATTTTTCATCGTTCATAAATCCCATTTTATGAAGAACTGCCCACAGTTCCCGGACCTTTGGATTCTCTCTTACCTTTTTCGGCACCAGAGAATCATTCTGTTTATCCTCCTCATTGATCTTTTTCGACACCAGTACCAGATTATTTTCCATATTGTTATCGTTGGTTAAACTTCTTGGATAAATATGGTCAATATCGTATCTGTTATCTTTAAACAAATCCTCGATATCAATATCATTGCCCGTATAAGCATCTTTTCCCATCTGCAGATAATACAGGTACAGCTTTTTACTGTTGAGTTTGCCGGATGCACTGGCATTTTTTATTTCTGTTTCCCAATTTCTTCCGTCCTTGATATTCTCATACAGCTTTAACAGTCTTTTTTCTCTGGAATTCTTTCTTCCCTGTTCCCCTTTTTCTTCATCTGTTCTGGTCATCTCTATAAAAATTCGTTTCGGATAATGCCCCATAATCTGTGTGATCTCTTTTAATGCCTGAACCGTCTGCCAGATCATCCGCTTCACCAGTACACTGTAGTAATATTCGTCCAAATCCTCAAACTGGAAGTCACTCAGTGTTTTTTGTATCGTCTGCTTTCTTTTTTCTAATTCTTCTTTAAAAGTAAATTCTTCGCTGTGGAGCAGTTCCATAAAATTCAGATTATACTCCCACATTGCCCGAATCAGAGAAAGGATTTCCCCGGTCCTATTATCACGCCCAGAAAGGCACAGCATACTTTTGGAAATTCTTGCCCAGTCTTTAAATTTGTAACCCGAGATTCTCTTTGCCTGACTTTCCGTAAGAATTCCACTGGAGATATACTGATCTAATTTTTTCCGGAACATCAGTTTCGAGTCTCCATAGATAGTTCCATAATAAATGATTTCTTCTACTGCCTTTTGTATTGCTTCTTCTCTCATCCGCTCGCCAAAGACTGCATACATTTTTCCATAAGATGACAGATAGGCATTCGCTTCTTTATCAATACCGGAAAGTTCCGACTCATCTTTCAAAATTCCCCGGTTCATCAGATAGGAACAAAGTGTTTTTCTGGTTACTTTCTTTCCCAGTCTGACACCCTGAAATAATTCTTTATAGATATCCTGCTTTACTTCCGGAACGATACGTTTTCCATTGATCCGCAGATTATTGATTTCATTCAGTACACAGTATGCCTCATATAACAAGGATTGCTTCGGCAGTACTTTTTCTCCGGAAAGATAGGTACACTCACGGATCAGATTGGTAATAAAACGTTCGGATGTCGCATTCATATCAATCTTTTGTTCCATATTCCAGGGAAGTACCTGCCCCTGTTCCCTGCGCACAGCCCAGCCGGTCTTTGATCCGTTTCCTACCGGTCCTACATAATAAGGAATATTTCTGGAAAAAAGCATCAGGATTCTTTCGGAAACCGTATAACCGCTGTCATCTGTTTCTTTCAGGAAATCCAGATGTTTTTCTGCATTCTCAAGAATCTTTTTCATCTCTTTTTGATGTACCTGATTGGGGATTACTCCATTGGCTCCGGTCATCTGTTTGGGCAGAAACTGTTCCAGTTCAATTTCTTTTAAAATAACTGTTGTTTCTTCATTAGCAAGGTTTTTCAGATCTTTCTTGATTCGGTCATGCAGATCTCCCTTTCCACGTTCTTTCACGTTTTTCATGTTTCTTCTATATTTTTGTTCTGCCGCCAGCGAATCTGTAGAATTCAGAGAATTGCAGTACGCAGAATAGCTTCCTTTTTCACTGGAACGGAACATACGGTCATATGCTTCCTGACCAAGATCTCTTTTATACACTTTTTTCAGAAGTCTCAGATCTTCCTTATGCTTGTTATACATCGCTACTCTGGCATCTGAAAGATAATCGAATCCTTTTAACACAGCCTGCAGCTGACTGTAATCATACAGTTGTTTCATACTTTCTATGATAAAAAAATACTCTTCCCCAACAGCCGCCTCGATTTCCTCTTTTTCTTCTTCAAAAGACGCCTGTTGAAATGCTACTTTTATCTTTTCATCTGCTTCCAGCTGAAACATTACTCTGGCATCCGCATCCATACCGCATAAACACTTGACCAACTCCATCTGCTTTTTGTCCGATCTTTTTATTCCCAGCAGAGAAGCTATCTTATCTTTTTTGGTACTTCTGGAAATTTCTTTATCTGCCAGTTTCTCTATGATCTGCTTATAAGAAACATCACCGTTCGCTTCTTCTGTAGACTCGCAGATATAATTCATCACCGTTTCTCCGGCATCCTTTACCATATCCGCATTCAAATCGCCGGAATCTGTATTCAGAAGGAAATGTCCCCGATGTTCAAACAGATGAATCAACGCCAGATACAAAAGTCTGGAATATCGTTCCTCACTTGCTACTTCATCTTTTAAAAGCGCCTGCTGCAAATGAAAAATCGTAGGATATTCTTTATAATACTCTTTGTCTCCATAACCGGGATCTGCGAACAGACTGTCTTTTGTCCTCAGTCTGGAATCTTTGTCTTCCCGGTAATATTTGCTGTTATCCTGGCGGATATAAAAGAGTGGATCGTGTCTCAGCACATCCTCTGCAAAATAAGACCGGAGCAATCTGATTCTTACCTGATGACGCTGTAATTTTCTTCTGGAGATTCTGTGTGTTCTCCGTTTCAGCTGTGGCTGTGCCGACTCATATTCTCTGACAAACCAGAAATCTTTTCCTTTCACTTTCATTAAATGATATTGCGAATCGATAACCGCGCCACCCAGGGAGCCGGTACCCATATCCAGTCCCACGTAATAATCTGCTTTTTTATCTGTATGCATAGGAAATCCTCCCAAAATCTAGTTGACAATCCCGATATCTGATGCTACAGTAATACTGTATTAACAAGACGAGTTCAAATAAGGGGAAACCCGAAACCGTCATCTGACGCCGCAGGGTGCGGCAGAAAAAGTCGTGTTCCACGGCTTTTTTATTTTCTATTATTCTATCATGTCTTAGGCATTTCAACCATTGCTTTTATGTATTTTCATTTATTTTTATCACATTTGTATAAGCTTTACATTTCATGCTGATTGCACTTTTCAGATCAAAAACAGCCCTATAGCTCAGAATCCCCTTCCCAAAAAGACTTTTAGACTCTTTTATTCTTTCCGGGTGATTCCACAGCTTACTGACAGTCTCATCCGGTATCATTATACCCCCTCCCCCAGTGCATTGACATAGCTTTTATTTTATACTGTAACGCACCGCCGATGGTGTCCCGTTCCAGTCCACTCATGGAACCGCTGCGGTCTTACACTCTGTCAAATCCATCCATGCTTTTGCCTTAAATGGAATCAAATATGCCGCATAACATCTGACATTCGGAGCGTTCAGCATGGAATACTCTGCCAATGCCGAATATCCGCTTTCCAGCAAATCTGTTCCCACGTATTTTTTCTGAATATAAACCGTTCGTTTTATTGGGTTCAGTAACATATCTCCTGCTTTTTGGAACAGTGTTTTCGGAGAATCCTCAGATTGCATGATCCTCTGCACACCGACTTTCCTGATATGCAGCAATCCCATTTCTTCAAGCTGTTTCGATGCCCTTGATATAGAAGTAGGTGTCAGTTCCAAGTCCTTCGCAGCTTGACTTGTAGATAGTTCCTGTACGCCTCCAATCTTAACTCTTTTTGAGTTAAGATACAATATTTGAGTTAAGAACAGTTGAAAATCAACATTATCAAATATTATTTTTACGCAAAAAAAGCCCGATGCAACATGAACATTACACCCACACTGCACCGGATATTCCATCGTCAACTGCTCTGTCTATTTTCTTCTTCCTGCTCATGCAGCTTCTCTTTCTTCTGCTCGTCCTCTTTCAAGATTTCCTGCACAATCTTCTGTTCTCCAGGCCAATCCTGCATTTCCGATTTGATTTTCTCTTAGAAATCCCCCGTACACCTTGTCCTGATCAAAGGGCCATTCCCCAGAACATTGTTCATCACTTATTCTCCAAGGGTTGCTCCATCTTCTTCCCATTCTCGCATACCCTAGTGTGGAACAGAATCATGTCGGACAGTTGCGCAGCTTGCCAAACATGCCAAGATCCCGCGTTCCGGCAAGTTCCATGCCCAGATGCACATATTTGTCGCACTTGTTTTTTGCATCCGTTTCCAGGATCACCGACACGCCCAGCCGGTCGCCCTCGGCAAAGGCAATATCCAGCACCTTTCGCATATAGCCCTGCCGCTGATATTTCTCCCGCACACAGACAAGCCCCTCCCCGCTCGATAGCGATACCAAACTGCAGAAGGCGCTTCATGTCCGATACTGCTTTTGCGGCATACCAATATGCCGCCCACTATTATCTGACCTTCATACAGAAATCGCAGCGGTCATTTCCACGCCCCAGCGTCATGCTTCTCTCCCAGATCAGCTTCGGATGCAGCCCGGTATAGCTGATGTCGTCGCTGTCGCAAAAGCAGCGGCACAGCTCCGGGCAGCCGTATTCTGTGCAGGTGTCGTGATAGGGACACTCCATCATATCCACACGCCAGACGCCGTTGCCGGTCTGCAGTTCTTTTGGGGCAAAGCCCGCCGCCGGGCCGAAAACACTCCGGGTGGATTTGACGAAAACGCCGGGAACAAGGCGGTAAAGCCCCGGTATGTGCAGCAGGGCGGCAAGCTGTTTGTGGCTCGTTCTCGCCAGCCGCTCCACATAGCCGTGAACGGTTTGCAGTGCCTCCTCTTTCGGCATGACCCGCTGCAAGGTCTCGTAGGCCGCAATGCCCGGTAAGATTTGCCGCTTGAGGTGGTATTGCTTTTCCTTGCTTGCATCTGCATTTTCAGCCAGCAGCGCACTCAGGCGCATATCGAAAGCGGTGTTCAGTTCCTTTGCCTGCGCGGGAAAGCGCAGTGCCACAGTCTCCCGGAAATCACGGGAAAGATAGGTTTCCTTCCTCTTCATCGTCCGTTACCCCTTCTTTTTGTACCCGCAGTCGCAGTAGGGTCCGCCGGAGGCAAGGGTGTACTGCCGCACAAAATTTGTCACACCGCCTGCTTCGCTCATGGTGTAGTCCAGATGGCACAGGGCAGGGGTCAGGTCGTACAGCCCCAGCTCCTTCATCAGCACACAGATGCCGCATTTGGTGAAGCGTCCCTCGTAGCCGCTGCCGTCGGGATATTCGTAAAACTCCATGTTCCACGAATATGGGTTGCAGTCGGCGGCTTTCAAGGTGGCGGTCGCCTTCATGCCGGAAATATCTTTGGGGGTAAACTTGCTTTTTCCGCTCTTGCGGCAGAACCACTGCATGGGCTTTGTCATCATGGACTTTGCGTAGTAATCCGTCAGCCTGTCCACCTCCGGACGCTGCGGCATGGAGAGGATGAACGCGCCGAGCATTGCGCAGTTGACGATGTTCATCTTGAAGCGGTCCGCTTTTTCAAACTCCGGCAGCCTGCGAATGATCTGCCGGTATTGCGGCTTTGCCTTTTTCGTGATGGCTCTTGCGGTGGCTGCATCATAGCCCAGCACAGCGGTCAGTTGTTTTTGAAAGGAGCCTGAAAACAGCCCCCACATTCCCATAGGCATCCCGGCGTATTTCATTGCAGATACCTCCCGGCTTCCGTTTCCAGTGCCTGCCATACCGGGTAGGCTGCGCCATGTTCATCAAAAAATTTCTTGAGGTCCCGGTTCAGCGCGCTCATTTCGTCGATGGCGTTCATAGCATGGTCGGAGGCGCAGAGCTTGCCCAGCGAAGTGGCACACATCAGCTTGAAAAAGCGCAGGCAGGTCTTGCGGTATTTCTCCCCTTCAAAATCCGCATCCTCCTTGGGCAGAATGGTGTGCCCGGCATCTCGGATGGCGCGGTATCCCTCGATGTTGGCATCCAGCAGACGGTTCAGGTACGTGGTATCGCCCCGGAGCTTTTTCAGGTCGCCGTCTGTCTTATAGCAGGCGAAGGCCGCAGGCATCACAAACGCGGCATGGCAGAGCAGATAGTCCTCCATGTTCGGCTCGTAAACAACCTTATATTTTGTGCCGTGGAAGATGCGCCCGATCAACTGTTTATTGGACTTTGCACCCGTCAGCTGCCCGATGGTGATCTTTTTCAGGTCGATGGAGACCACCCGGTCAGCCTCCCGATGCCCGGCAGAAAGCGCAAAGGCAAACAGGACGTTCTTTTCCGGCAGTGCCGCCGCCAATGCTTTTGTCTGTACGTTGTTGCCCACAAATACGATGTTTTTCGTCCGATTCGCCCGCAGCGTGTCCAGAGCGGAATCCAGCTGTGTATAACGCAGGACCACAAAGATCACATCGTACTTTGCATCCGGCGCAAGCTCCGTCACCACCGGAATGCGGCTGACCGAAGTGCAAAGCGAAAACTTATCCTTGATCCGCAGGTCGTTCCGCCTGATCTCCGCTGCCCAGTTTCCTCGCGCAAGCAGGGTAACATCCTTTCCGGCGCGCAGCAGATTTCTTGCCAGATTGCACCCCAGAACGCCTGCACCATATACCAGAATTTTCATTTCTTGCCTCCAAATCCGATCCTCACGATCTGCATTTTCATCCCGTTGTCCCCGACCTTGGCGAGAAACCGGAAAAAGCCGCTGACGGAAGGGTCTTTCCGATTACTGTACTGTCATCATTGCCGCCAGCACCGCCGATATGACTGCCATGCCCACCGTGCCGAACAGCCACTTTTTCTGCTTGTCTTTTGCGGTGATGTACGGCTTCAGATCTTCTGTTCCGGGGATCGTCCATGCGTTCGTGTGCCCCACCCAATAGCCGTCAACCAACAGGCGGTCCATGAGATTCATAACGGACAAGATGACGAGTAACTGCCAGAAACCCTGAACAAAGCCCTTTGCACCGTTTATCCCATAGACACAGACCAGCACATAGGCGATGTAGCCGGGAACGCATACCGCTTTGAAAATCAAAGCATTTTGCTTTATTTTTTCGCGTGTTGTAAGTCCCAGCTTCACGCACCGCCGCTGCACCGCCGGGCTGTAAAGATGCACCATCCCAACAGCCCCTTTGCGGATGCCCACGGCACAGACAAGAAATAGCAAAGCCCCCAACCCAAGACCTTCCAAAATCACCTGTAAAAGCATTACTTGTTCCTCCTGTATCCGTTTTCGTCCCGGTATTCGGGATGTTCCTTTAAGTATAGATCCTGATCGCCGCAGATGGTGTAATCACACTTACAGCCATCCCTCTACGATGTATGGTTCAAAACGCCGTGACGATCAAGGCTGACAGTGCAGCGACTGCGGCAAACAACGGGATACCGCGCCAAAACGATTCGATATGCTTTTTCGGATTTTGATAGTATTTCTTCTCCGGCAGGAAAGAGAAGCGGGTACGTTTTGTGTTGCGCCACCAGAGAAGATCGATCACCAAAAGATCGAACAACCCAAGCCCCTCGCTGAACGCAAGAAAGTACCAAAATGCCGACAGATAACCGTCCAAGTTCAGCACGCCTCTCAGCGCAAGTCCTAAAGCGGAAAACACGACTGTGAAAAGCAAAAGATTGCTGAGCCAAACGGCAGCGGTGGATTTCCTCTTCGGAACAGCCTTTCCAAGCTGATGGTCGCTTCGCACACGGTTTTGAACTTCTTCGGGATAAGAACGCAGCCCCATGAGATTTTTCTTGTCCGTGCCTGTTCCAAGAAAGCATACGCCCCAATACAGAAAATAAAAAGCAATTGCAACGATGATTTTCATCAGCCTATATCTCCGTTGAATCCAAAAAGCTGCGGATAGAGCATTCTGATTTTTCCTTTCTTTCAGCTTCTTTTGTTTTGAGCTGCCGATGTGTGTGTCAGGAACTCCATGATTCTCCGATAAAAATCCTGCGGATACATCATCACAAGCTCCGCGTGATCCATCTTCGGAATTTCATGCAGTTGCGCCCGTGGAAAATATTGCTTTATAAAGCAGATATTGCTGTGTCGCGCCTGCTTTTCCTCTTCGCCGTACCAATATGTGATTTGGCAGCCCATTTCAGCCGGCTTCGTCGGCAGAGTATAATTGTTCGCCGACCAGAAAATGTTGCGGACGGTGCGTTTTGAATAGGTTTTCAGATACGCCGCCAGCGCATCATACTCCTTCACTGGATCGCGCCCCGGCATCGTCCAGCGCTCTGGCGGATAGACCGTCTCAAGGACCTTGCGGCTCTTCGCTATGAGCCTGAAACCAAGATTGTCACGCAGGCAGGCGAGACGGCGCAAAATCAGCGGCATCCGATACGGCGTAATGCCTGCATCAATAACGGCGCGCTCGACCGGGATTTTTCCCAAGGCGAGAAAGCGTGTCAGACACGCACCGCCCAGAGAACAGCCATATGCCGCGTTCAAGTGGGTAATGCCGCGCGCTTGCAGCCAATCTGTTACCTCGTCTACTGTCGTCTCCACAGAGATAAAGTCTTCTCCCGTTTCGCCGTGACCGTCATAGACGATCTGAATCACATGGTAATCCTGCGAAAGCAGGCCAACCGAGTCGGCGAACGCCCACTCCGGCTCCGCCGTGCACGGCAGAAACAGCAGCGTCTTTTCATGTTCTTTTCCATATTCCAAAGTTCTCATACCATCCGCCCCTTGGTTTTTGCAGCATTATTTTTTCGGATTACGCTCCGTCATCGCGCCAAAGAATGCCGGTGCGCCGCCTGCACTTCCTTATCTTCCCACGCCCTTCAAGTACCCGCTTTTTGAGTTTTCCTCAGTATCATCGGATTCATCATAGGCATCGTAAAGCGCATTGGGGTCGTGGGCTCTTTTCTTGAAAGGCGAGCACAGCTCATTTTTGTGCGCAAAGGCAAACTCCATGTTGTCCGTCCAACCTGTGTGACCGGTAATGAACAGCGGATGCAGCCCACGTTTTCTCAGCTTTTTCTCCAGCAAAGCCAAAGACTTCACCGCCAGCTTGTTATCCTCTGCCAGCGAAGAAATAAAACTGTATCCGCCGTCCGCACCGAACCAGAGGGTATCGCCGGTAAAGAGATATTTCCCGTCCACAAGGTATACCATGTGCCCCCATGTATGACCGGGAACGAGAAAACACTCGATCCTGATGCCGTCAATATCAAAGACCTCACCATCGTGCAGCAGCACTTTTTCATTGTTGATCGTCACCTGCGGCAACTTATAGAGATGATAAATGACCTTGCGGCGTGCTTCTCCGGTCAAATACCGGTTCTCGATCTCGCCAATGTACAGCTTCGCATTCTGGAACAGCCCCGGACTGTCTGCTTCCACCGCGCCCACATGGTCGGTGTCCTGATGGGTGATGAGGATGTGCCGGATGGAATGTGGGTCGATACCGAGCCAGCTCATTTTCTCCGCCAGACGGTCATAGTTGTATCCGGCATCAATCATAATGGTGGTATCGCCCTTGCGGTAGAAGAAGATATTTGCCACCCACTCTCGCACACAAGCGACATTCTCGTCGATCCAGCCGGTGTTCAAAGGCTTGAAGATCTCCTTGCCCCGGTACATCCAGCTCATTGCTTTTCTTTGAAATTCCGTTGCCTTTTTCGACATGATCGCACCTCATTTCTGTGCTGTGATGCACAGCCAGCCCTTTTTATTTTTGTGGTTCTGGATCTTACAAAATCCTGCTTGCTCCAGATACGTTTTACCGTTCACAATGCAATGCTTTTTACCAGATGCGCCCACTGCTCCGGGTGACAGGCCAGCAATTCTTCGTGCTGCAAGTTCTGCTCATGGAGAACAGGATGTGCAAAATGCTGCTGATACCGGACACGATATTTTGCGCCCATTTTCAGGGCGTAAAAAATATGGATTTCGGTACCGGGCACATGGATCTTATCCGGCAGCGGAGTGATAAGATCGGAGTAGAACTGATTTTTACAGCTCTGCATGGTCACATAAGGGCGGGCCTCACCGAACATTTTCAGAAAGGCTTTGACATAATCCCCCGACTCTCTGGCACGCTTATCCAGACGCTTTTGGAGAAATTTTGCCTTGAACTTTCCGTCCCGCACCACAGGGTAGATCAATGGCAGCAGAAAATCCGTTTGCAAGCTTGCCGCCAGCGGCGACGCCTGATCCAGATCGGAGCTGCCCAGAATGCCGTAGTCCATGTGGATGTTCTGCCGCGCCGCCAGCAGCCCCACAAACGAGCCGCCCAGAGAGCAGCCGTAGGCCGCCCGGATGTGACCGCCGCAGTGGGTCTTGAGGTAGGCCTCGATTTTTTCGGTCTCCTCCAGCATGGTGGGAAATTCAGTCTGTTCAGTCTCATCAAAACCATCGTAGCTGACGCACAGCACCCGGAAGCTGTCAGCCAGAAGCGGGATCACCGCACCGAAATTGCTTTTCCAATGGCAACAGGTGCCCGGCAGCAGCAACAGCACCGGGGCATCCTCTGCACCAAATGTGTAGATTTTCATCGTGATACGTTCCTTCTCTATTTATTTTCCACCTGTAAATAGAAGAGATCTATTTCTTCGTATAGGGCAGAGTTTTGAGTTAGGTAAAGCTAACTTTTCATTCTATAAAAAGCCGCTTCTCAGCGGTCCTTCTGCCAAAATAATACGCCCTGCCGTCTCCTCTGTCAAGGAGTTTAGGCATTTTCGGAGATTTTTAAAAAGATTTCGTTATTGGAGCTTCCCCTGCGGCATAGAGGAGGCAAAACGTTTCCCGCATCGAAAAAATTTCGTCCCTGTAAACTTGTCTGTTTCTGCTTGGCAACGCCCGGTGGGAGTGCTATTTTTACTTTGTGAATTTGTTTCGCCTAACCATCTGAGGGGTTTTTCCCCCTGCATTTTTTTGCATCGATTGTTAGACAATGGTCAAAAATGCAACATCCTGTTGCTGCCGGCAATAGAAAGATCTACCGCAGACAGAAAATGGGGTTTGTTCTGATTCACATAGCGTATTTTTTCCTAAAGCTACAATATGTGTCATACTTTTCTTGCTTCACTTCAATAAATTTTTCAAAACCCTCTTGACGCATTCTACATGCCGTGGTATTTTTCTTGTAAATCCCATTGATTTTGTGGATTGGTTTAAATTCATCCACAAAATGTGGTCGTGTTCATTTTGAACACAGCCACAGAAAGTGGTTGGTTATCACCGTGAGACCCACCACTTCAGTGAGGGAAAGTCCGCAAAAGAATTTACCGCCCCGCAACACACCCGATCTATTTTGCCGCCGATTCACCCCGACAAAATCATCGCTGCGCTGCGTGGGCGGTATTTTTCTTTTAGGGAGCTGCACCTTGAAAATTTCATGAGCCGACCGAACGTGATACCGACTTTTCGTCAACGCCGCTGCACAAACAGGGGCAGGAACTTCGTTCGGAGCAAACGGTGGTCCCCTTACATGAGCAGCACAACCTCTACTTATTTTTCGCGCCTTAACAATTCAGAAACAATTACCCAGAAACGGTTTTGAGCGCAGCGGTAGAGGGCAAGAACCGTCCCGTGGCCACAAATTTTCAATTCTTGA
>OGOQ01002003.1_pt1 | contig 13626 bp, 8 predicted proteins | sample 1552691 | NCBI WGS metagenome assembly OGOQ01 (sample SAMEA2580209, study PRJEB22360) | human gut metagenome | biome: human gut; feature: human-associated habitat; material: faeces | place: Denmark | collected 2008/2010
AAGGAGCGTAGCGGGCTACGTGACTGATGAAAGACAGTTGTAGGGGCAAAAGAATACGGCAAGGCAATATCCGACTGGTTTTCCCCTGCATGGATACTATAAAATAATTTTGAACACCTACTTATATTATTCTGCACACTGCTCCCGCGTGGAAGCAATCTTTTCTCACATCACGACCTTCGTGCGCACCACCTGCGCATTGCAAGCCACGTCGACGTAATAGTTTCCTGCGGGGAGTTTCATCTTCACGTTCACGCCCGTTGTCGTCATGATTTTCTTGACATGTCCGCTGAGGTCCGTCACCAAGATGCGCTTGGAGAGTTTTTCCGTACCAGGCATTGCAACAACGAGTTTTCCCTTGCTGGCAGCCACAGAGAAGCCAGGATTAGAAAGCGGAGAAACCACCTTCACGCCATTTTTCTTCTCAGCCAGACGGAACACGCGCGTGGCGTGGCTTCTCACCTCTGCCGAAAGCGTTCCCTTGGCGTCGCTGAGCTGCTGCTCGGCCCAGAGGTCGCGAACGACGTAGGTTTTCTGGATATCAAGTCCTGGCACTTTTGAGAAATCGAAAACGGCCGTCTTGGCTTTTTCAGAGATATTGGTGACAGAGAGGGCCACGTCGCCGTTCTCACAGTCCTTGGCAAAGATAACGAGGCTGTCGGCCTCAGAAATCAAATCAGCCTGTTGGCCCATAGCGTCTTGGTTGAGGGCGATGACTTCGCCACTCTTCAAGATGGCTTCATCGTCGGCCTGGAGCTCTTTGCGTGGGTCAAACGAGAGGGCCATCGGAGAAGACCACATACACCAAAGGGCAAACTGCGAGCGATATTCGTCCTGCGTCATGCCAGGACCCTTGCCGCCGCAAAGCATACTTGAGGATTTGCCAGTGCCGTGAAGTCCCGTGCAAAGCATGTCGGCATCATTGAAACGGTTGACGCCCTGATAAGCAGAAATATTTTTCATGTCGCGGATGCTTTGCAGAACTCCTTCGCCGTTGCCAGCGCCAGTCCAGCAGTCGCGCACGTCTTGCGAGATACGCCAGCAGCGTCCGCCAGCCTCAGCGCCCCATTTCCAAGGTTCGCGCTCGCCCCATTCACAGATATAAAGCATCGTTCCATAACCAGCTTTCTCAAGGGCATCGGCCATCGCGCGGTAGCGAACGAAAGCCGTGTCGCGCTCCGATGGGGCATTGCAATAGTCACACTTCACAATGTCGACCTTCCAGCGGGCATAGGCATCGGCATCAATTTGTTCCTTGCCAAACGAGCCGAAGGCACCAGCACAGGTATATTCGGCAGCATCGGTGTAAATGCCGAAGCGCATCCCCTTTCCGTGTACATAGTCAGACACCGGCGTAAGTCCGTTTGGGAAACGTTGTGGGTCGGGCAAAGGACGTCCGTCAGCGGCACGGCTCTTGGCATGCCACCAGTCGTCCATCATCACGGCGTTCCATCCGTAGTTTGTCAGGTTTTTCTCCGTAAAGAGGTCGGCCACTTGCTTCACGATGCTTTCCGACACCTCGCTCTCCACTGCGTTCCAAGAGAGCCATCCCATAAAAGGAATGGGGTGTTGCAACTGGTCTGACACGTCGAACGTCACCTTTTCGCTGGTGGTCTTGCCATGTTCCGTTACATGGATTTGATACGTATAGCGACCCGATTTCTGCGGCACGCCTTCCACCACATTGCGTGTGGCATTCCACGTCAACCCCTTCGGCAAACCGCTCACGGAGAGCGTCGCCTGGGCGTTTGTGGCGCGAATTTTGTGCATGAATTTCACGCCAGGCTGTGAAAACACGGTTGTGGCGCAATCGAGTTGCGAGGGGTTTTCGTCTGCACTGGCCACACCGGGGCATGTCCATGCCAAGGCTGAGGCAAGCAGAAAGGTCTTGTAGAGATTGGTTCTCATTGAGTTAGTTTGTTAAGTAGTTCTATAAAGATTAGGTAAATGTGTTGTCGTGGTATCTTTGGCGGGGACGAGCATCTTTAAAACCATCCCCAGCATATTTTTCATTATCAATCGACACAAATTTACAAATTAATATTACACTGAGCCTTGCTAAGGCCACAAAAAAAGACACGAAAAACGCTCCGCGCTTGTTTTGCTGCCTATTTGCAACCAGCTTGCAAAATCTTATCACTACCTTTGCAGACATGAAGAAATGTTCGGCTCCACAGTTCTGGCGCGTCTGGTGTATCATCATCCTGACGCTCGTTGTGGCCATGCTCCCCCACCACCATCACGGTGAAGCGGTGTGCATGGCCTGGAGTCATTGTGACACGACCGAACATTCCGTTCCTTCACACAAGCACCACACACCGTCGCACGACTGCAACGAAAACGACTGCGTGGTTCAGAGCATGCGCACGTTCCTCCCCGCTGGCACGCGGCCTCAGTTTGCCGATGCGCCCACATGGCTGCCGTTTTTTCTGCCGCTGCAATGCGTGGAAGTGCCGGAATGCACGACACTGACAATCTCCAAGGAAACGCACACCAGCGTTTCCAGGCTTTTTTATGGCTGTCGCCAAGCGACGGCCGGGCGTGCCCCGCCCTTTCTTTTGGCTTGAATAATGGTAAAATAATTCTTTCACCATTACTAAGCAGATATTCAAAATCTGTTTAAACTCCTTCTTATTTACACCACGACACTTTTCTGATTCACCAGACGCGGCAAACCCACGCCTGGCGGATGTGGCGTAGCCAGCCTTAGTAATGGTCCATTACTTATAGGGAGAAGTGCGCCTTTTTTCCAAGAGAATACACCCCGAATTTAAATATCTTATGAACAAACATTTCATGAACAAACACTGGCTGCTGGCCCTATTGCTTCCGGCAGCCTTGCTGACGTCTTGCCATAACCACGACTCGCACGCCGACGAACACGACGGCGAGAAGCACGAAGAGAAGGCCGACAAGCACAACGACAACGACATTATTCTGGAACCCGAAGAAGCCAAGGCGGCGGGAGTGGCCACTGAGCGCGTCAGCCCCTCTGCGTTTTCGGAAGTGATCACCGTGAGCGGACAGATCCTTCCTGCCGCAGGCGGCGAAACGACCATCACGGCAACGATGGCCGGCATCGTGAAATATGCTGGAAAGGCGGTGACGGAGGGCGAAGCCGTTGGCAACGGACAGGGGCTTTTCATCGTTTCTGCCCAACAGATGGCCAACGGAAATCCTGCTGCTGCGGCGGCAGCCGAACTGCGTGCTGCGAAACAAGAATATGAACGCGCCAAGGCATTGGCCAACGACCGCCTGATTTCGGCACGCGAACTCGAAGCGGCCCGCCAACGCTATGAGACGGCAACGGCCACAGCGGAGAGTCTGGGCGGCAGCAACCAGAGCCGCGTGGTGGCAAGCAACATGAACGGCTACGTAAAAGAGGTGCTGGTGCGCCCCGGCGATTATGTTTCCGCCGGACAGCCGCTCGCCACAGTGGCACAAAGCCGCCGCCTGCAACTGCGGGCAGAAGTGCCGGAACGCCACTACGCCATGCTCCCCAATATCACGGGGGCCAATTTCCGTTTCTCGTCGGGCAACGACAACAACGTCTACGCCCTTTCGTCGCTCAACGGCCAACTGGTGTCGCGCGGCAAGAGTGCGGAAACGGGGGACTTCTTCGTTCCCGTCATCTTTGAGTTCAACAACGTGGGCCACCTCGTTTCTGGCACCTTCGTGGAGATCTACCTCCTGGGCCGCGAGCGCCAAGGCGTCATCAGCATCCCCGTCACGTCGCTCACGGAGGAACAGGGCGTCTATTACGTCTACCTCCGCACAAGCGACCACAGCTATCGCAAGGCCGAGGTGAAAACCGGAGGCAACAACGGGCAACGCGTGGAAATCCTCAGTGGCCTGAAAGCGGGCGAAGAAGTGGTGACGCGCGGCGCCATCCATGTGAAACTGGCGGCGAGCAGCGGTGCCATTCCTGAAGGACACAACCATGAACATTAAAGGGAGGCCAAGAACATGCTCAACAAAATCATAGCTTTCTCCTTGCGCAACCGCGCACTCGTCTTGCTCGCCACCCTGATTCTGATCATCGGCGGCTGCTGGACAGCCAAGCACATGGAGGTCGACGTTTTCCCCGACCTCAACGCCCCGACCGTGGTGATTATGACCGAAGCCAAGGGCATGGCCGCCGAAGAGGTGGAACGCCTCGTGACCTTCCCCATCGAGACCGCCGTCAACGGTGCCACCGACGTGCGCCGTGTGCGCTCTTCGAGCACGATGGGATTCTCCGTGGTGTGGGTGGAATTTGATTGGGACACCGACATCTACCGCGACCGCCAAATCGTTTCCGAAAAGCTCTCCACCATCGCCGACGCCATGCCAGAAGGGGTTGGCACGCCGACACTCGGCCCGCAGTCGTCGATTCTCGGAGAGGTGCTTTTCATCGGTCTGACCGCCGACTCCACGTCGCAAACCGACCTCCGCACGCTGGCCGACTGGACCATCCGTCCGCAGTTGCTCTCAATGGGCGGCGTGGCACAGGTGACGGTGATGGGCGGAAACATCATGGAATATCAAGTGCAACTCCATCCCGAGCGCATGCGCCATTATGGGGTGGGCCTCTCGGAAGTGTTGGACGCCACGCAAGCCATGACGCGCAACGCCACCGGCGGCGTATTATATGAATATGGCAACGAATATATCTTGCGCGGCCTGCTCTCCACGAGCGACGCCGACGAGATGTCGCAGTCTGTCGTGAAACTCACGCCGCAGGGCCGCCCCGTGGTGCTGGCCGACGTGGCCGACGTGCGCCCTGCCGTGAAGTCGCCCCGCATGGGCCTGGCCTCCATCTCTGGCAAACCGGGCGTTTTGCTGACCATCACGAAACAGCCCTCCGTCGGCACACTCGAACTGACGGAACGCCTCGACACGGCCATCGCCACCCTCAAGTCGTCGCTCCCTGCCGACGTGAAGGTCAACACTGAGCTCTATCGCCAACAGAAATTCATCGATGCCTCAATTTCAAATATCCGCAAATCGCTCGTTGAAGGCGGCATCTTCGTGGTGCTCGTGCTCTTCATCTTCCTCATGAATGGCCGCACGACGCTCATCTCTCTGGCCACCATCCCGCTCTCGTTGCTCATCACCGTCATCGTCTTGAAGCTCATGGGCCTCACCATCAACACGATGAGCATCGGCGGCATGGCCATCGCCATCGGTTCGTTGGTGGACGATGCGATTGTCGACGTTGAAAACGTGTTCAAGCGCCTGCGCCAAAACCGCGAAAAGAGCCTCACGGAGCGCCGTCCCGTGCTCGACGTGGTACACGACGCTTCCTGCGAGGTGCGTATGCCGATTCTCAATTCCACACTGATTATCGTGGTGAGCTTCATCCCCCTGTTCTTCCTTTCTGGCCTTGAGGGACGCATGCTCATCTCGCTCGGCGTGGCCTTCATCGTGTCGCTCTTCGCCTCCACGGTGGTTGCCCTGACGCTGACGCCCGTTTTGTGTAGCTATCTGTTGGGACGCAAAACCGACCGCCACAACGAGCCGCACTTTGTTCTCCGCATGAAAACGGCCTACGCCGCCCTGCTCGCCCGTATGCTCCGCCACGTCCGTCCAGTGATTGCTGGCATCGTCGTGTTGCTGGCATTCACCATTGGCGGCTTCATGCTCCTCGGCCGTTCCTTCCTGCCTCCTTTCAACGAGGGTTCCTTCACGGTCAACGTGAGTTCGCTGCCGGGCATCTCGCTCGACGAGAGCGACAGCATCGGCCGCCGTGCGGAAAAACTGCTGCTCACGATTCCGGAAGTGACCGACGTGGCCCGCAAGACGGGACGCGCCGAACTCGACGAGCACGCCCTCGGTGCCAACACGAGCGAAATGGAGGTGCCTTTCACGCTGGGCGAACGAACGAAAGACGAAGTGCTGGCCGACGTGCGTAGCAAACTCGCCACGATTCCTGGCGTGAACGTGGAAATCGGACAGCCCATCTCCCACCGCATCGATGCCATGCTCTCGGGCACGCGTGCCAACATCGCCATCAAAATCTTCGGCCCCGACCTCATCCGTCTGCACACCATTGCCAACCAGATAAAAGAGGCCGTTGAAGACGTTGAAGGTCTTGCCGACCTCAACGTGGAACAACAAGTGGAGCGTCCTCAGCTGACCATCCGTCCGCGCCGCGTCATGCTGGCGCAATATGGCATCACGCTTCCCCAATTCGCGCAATTTGTCAATGTGGCATTGGGTGGCGAAACAGTGTCGCAGGTCAATGAGGGCGGCCGCACTTTCGACCTCACCGTGCGCCTCAACCAAGAGGCCATGAACAGCATCGACCACATCCGCGGCTTGCTTATCGACACGGGCGACGGCCGAAAAGTGCCGCTCAGTCAAGTGGCAGACATCACCTCGACAGCCGGTCCCAACACCATCAACCGCGAAAACGCGCAACGCAAGATTGTCGTGTCGGCCAATGTCTCTGGGCGCGACCTCCGCTCCGTGGTCGGCGACATCCAAAAACGCGTCAGCGAGAAAATCCATCTTCCGCAAGACTACCACCTGAGCTACGGCGGCCAATTTGAAAGCGAGCAGAAAGCCTCGCGCACCCTCCTGCTCCTCTCCTTCGTGAGCATCGCCGTGATTCTCCTGCTGCTTTTCATGCAATTTCGCTCCTGGCGGCAGTCGGTCGTGGTGCTCCTCAACCTCCCGCTGGCGCTCTCTGGCGGCGTGGCCATCCTGGTTGTCGGCGGCAGCGAAATCAGCATCCCCGCCATCATTGGCTTCATCTCGCTCTTCGGCATCGCCACGCGCGGTGGCATGTTGCTCGTTGACCGCTACAACGAACTGCGGAAAACGGGCATGCCTCCTCGCGAATGCGTGCTCCGCGGTTCGGCCGACCGTCTGCTACCGATTCTCATGACCTCCCTGGCATCTGCCTTGGCGCTCATTCCGCTGGCCGTGGGCCACGACCTCCCAGGCAACGAAATCCAAAGTCCGATGGCGCAGGTGATGCTCGGCGGTCTCCTCACGAGCACACTGCTCAACCTCATCGTCATCCCGACCATCTATCTCCACCATTGCTGCCACACCAAGCAGCCCTCAAACCCTCTTCCTCTTCATGAAACGACCTAAGCATCTCTTCTTTCTCGTCGCCCTCGGCCTTCTCTTCCCGCAGGCGATGAAGGCGCAATCTTCCGCCACCACGGCGCGAGAGGCGCTGCTTGATTCCATTCTTTCCAACAACACTTCGCTCGCCGCGCTGAGGGCACAGACTTCTGCCGGCAAAGCGGAGGCACGCGCCGACCTGCAACTGCCCGACCCCGAAGTGGAGGCGGGCTATCTTTGGGGAACGCCGAAGGGCACACCGGCGCGAAAGGACTTCGGCATCAGTCAGGAAATCGACTGGGGAGTGGTCACGGGCAAACGTCGCCAACTGGCCCGCGCCGCCGACCGTATGCTTGATGCCGACTATGCCCTGCAAGTCACGAACCTCCTGGCCGAAGCCGACGCGGAAATCGTCAATGCCACCCATCTGAACCGCCTCTGCCGCCAACTGGCGCTGCGGCGCGACCTCTCGCAGACGCTACTTCTGCTCTACGACAAGAAGATGGCACAGGGCGATGCCGACCAACTGACCTACAACAAGGCCAAGCTCAGCCACACGCTCGCTGCCGCCGCCCTCGCCAAAGCGGAGACGGAACGGGCGGAGACGATGGAACGCCTACGAAGGCTCAACGGCGGACATCCCGTTGCCTACACCGACACGCTCTACGACGCGACACCCGTGCCGACTCTCCCGACCTTGCTGGAACGCGCCGCGTCTGCGCAGGCGGCCACACTGGTTGCCTCCGCCAAGGTCAACTGCCAGAAGCGTGAAGCCAAACTGGCCCGTATGGAGGCTCTGCCGAAACTCTCCGTGGGCTTCACAGGGGAATACATCGCAGGGGAGAACCACAGCGGCGTGAGCGTTGGGCTCTCTCTCCCGATTTGGGGCAACGCGCGACAACGTGTCCGCCAAAGCCAAGCCGCACTGACTGCGGCGCAGCTCGAACTTGCCGATGTGGAAACGCAACTGAAAGCCACCGTCGAACAGCGCTATGCCACCATGCTGCGCTGCCAGCAAACGGCGGAAAGGCTGAAACGCGAAATGGAGGGAAACGACAATGTGTACCTCCTGCAACGCGCCCTACAAACGGGGCAGATTTCAATGACCGACTATCTGCTCGAACTCTCCTTCTTCAATGAAGCACAAACGGCTCTGCTGGAGGCCGAGCGCGACGCGGCGCTGGCGAAGTCGCAATTGATGAGGATGTTCTGAGATGGCGGTCAGAAGCCAGTGTTCATTATTAGTCTGATAAGTAGGTGTTCAGAATTAGTTTATCCCTGCATGGATAGCATAAACTAAATTTGAACACCTGCTTACCATTACTTAACAAATAATCACTATATTTGCAGGAACTAATACCACGCACCTATCATGAAGCACTTAGTCTGCATATACATTCTGCTTTTCGCACTGGCCATGCCGCACCTCAACAGTTGCCAGCGAGCCAACACGCGCCAAGAACTTGAGCGCGTTGACTCCCTGCTCGAATGTGTACCGATGGACACCAACGCCATCACCGAACTGCTCGACAAAGTCGGTGCCAAGCCCAACGAACTGAGCCACAACGACAGCATGTATTATGTCATGCTCAAACACGACTATCTGATAAAGCGATTCTACCGCCTGAACAACGATTCCATGATGCGCCAGGCGGTGAGGCATTATGATAAACACGGAACGGCCTACGACAAGATGCGTGCACACTACATTTTGGCCTGCATGCTCTACGATGACATGAAATTCAAAGAGTCGCAAAAGGAATGCTTTACGGCCACGCAATGTAACGACACCACCACATTACGCAGCATCAAACTGCTGGGAAAATGCTATATGCTACTGGGAGGCATCTCGAAAAAACAACCAGACAACGACATCGTCCGACGGAGCTACGAAAAGGCGGCCTACTACGCAAAAGAGACCCAAGACAGCTGCACCCTGGGCGATTGCTACGGGCATTTGGTAGATCATTTTAGATGGGAAAACAATTACGACATGATGTATGAGTATTCCCGAAAAGCCTACGACCTATATACGAAATTAGGGTTGAAAAAAGATGCCTATGACGAATTGCTACCGATGAGCGAGGTGTGCCTGCACAGAAACGAACTGGCAAAAGCCAATGAATTTCTTTTGGAATACGAAAAGAACGTGATTTGTTCGCCCGACGCCAAATACCGTTACAACCAAAGTGAATTTGGCGTTTACTACTCCAACAAAGGGGATTACTATCTACTGAAAGGAATGACCGATTCCGCCATCATTTGTTATCACAATGAACTGAAATATTGCAGCGAATTGGTAAAAGCCAGTACCTACGGGGAACTGGCCAACGCATATAGTATTAAGAACCAAACGGACTCTGTCAACAAATATTTAACAAAGTATATAATAGCCCATAGCAAAGCAGACAGCTTGAAAAACTCCGGCACATTGAACCACAATTTCCACGTTGATGAAAATGAGAAACTTCGCAAGGAAAACGAAGCTCTGAAAAACAGGACTTTTACATCGTTCACATGGGGTGCTCCGTTGAAATGGGGCTTTCTATTTATTGTGGTGTGCCTGACGGCTTATTGGTGCTTCAAGAAGCGCAATACCATTTACGCACAAATCAACCTATTTTTCTTCTCGACCTATATTCTGATTCGCTCCATATTCAAGAAAAGGAATGATGCGTTAGCACATCTTACAGACGGACACAAGCGGTTTCCGTCTCTCGAAAATATCAAAAAAGAACTTGACAATCTCGCCCGCAAAGAAAAACCTATAACAGACCAAAACATCTGGGATGGTCTGCTTTTTTACATGCAGACCTACGACCGAGATTTCATCGTTTTTCTTAATTCCTTCTCAAATCAAACAGACGAACGCGACATACATATATGTATGCTTACGCGTCTTGGCTATTCCCCAAAAGCCTTGGCCGCTTTGCTTTCCATCAGCAAGCAAAACACAACAAAGTTACGGGCGAATTTATCTAAAGTCCTATTCAACGAGGACGGGAAAAGCAGCAAAAAATTCGACAACCTTATCCGGAATTTCCAAGGAAAACCCTAATAATTCAATAAAGAGCAACGGGAAAGCCCCGATGAAATAACTTCCGAGAGGTTGCTAATCATCTGAAAAATCATGGAGTCATAAAGCCGAAATTCCTGCATACGCCTTAATTTCATTTAACAACTAATTACTATATTTACAGCTACTAACACCACGCACCTACCATGAAGCACTTAGTCTGCATATACATTCTGCTTTTCGCACTGGCCATGCCGCACCTCAACAGTTGCCAGCGAGCCAACACGCGCCAAGAACTTGAGCGCGTTGACTCCCTGCTCGAATGTGTACCGATGGACACCAACGCCATCACCGAACTGCTCGACAAAGTCGGTGCCAAGCCCAACGAACTGAGCCACAACGACAGCATGTATTATGTCATGCTCAAACACGACTATCTGATAAAGCGATTCTACCGCCTGAACAACGATTCCATGATGCGCCAGGCGGTGAGGCATTATGATAAACACGGAACGGCCTACGACAAGATGCGTGCACACTACATTTTGGCCTGCATGCTCTACGATGACATGAAATTCAAAGAGTCGCAAAAGGAATGCTTTACGGCTACGCAATATAACGACACCACCACATTACGCAGCATCAAACTGCTGGGGAAATGCTATATGCTGCTGGGAGGCATCTCGAAAAAACAATCAGACTATGAAATCATCCGACAGAGCTATGAAAAGGCGGCCTACTACGCCAAAAAGATACAAGACAGCTGTACCCTTAGCGATTGCTACGGGCATTTGGTGGACTATTACCGAAGGGAAAACAATTACGACATGGTATTTAAGTACGCCCAAAAGTCGTACAACCTTTATATGAAACTGGGACTTGAAGATGATGCTTATGAGGAATTGCTGCCGATGACAGAAGTGTGTCTGCAGAAAAAAGACTACGCCAAAGCAGACTTTTATCTGAAGGAATTTGAACGCAAGAAATACTACCCAGCCAAAAAAAGCAACAACCTAAAAGACGGCTGCTATGGAAGCTACTATGCCTACAAAGGTAAATACTATCTTGCACTTGGCATGGTAGACTCAGCCTTGATTTGTTACTACAATGAGCTGGATTTCAAAAACGAAATCAGCATTCCGTATATCTACCAAGAACTGGCCAACGCATATAGTATTAAGAATCAAACGGACTCTGTCAACAAATACTTGCGCCTTTACATTGCAACCCACGAAAAGGCATACAGTCTGGAAACATCCAACAATCTGCACGACGGATTCTATATACACGAGAACGAAATGCTAAAGAAGCAGAACGAGATGTTGGTAAACGACAGATGGTACTACCATTTTACCTCTCCCATCTCTATCGTCATTCTTATCCTGACACTTTGCCTGTTGGCATATCTTTGCATCAAAAACAGGAAGACCATCAGCAGAATGACCAACCATTTTTTCTTCATGCTTTACGTTTTCAAACAATCGCTTGCCGAACAGGAGAACGGCACACTCAAATATTTGTTTGGCCTGAAAAAAACAAAAATCCCCACCATCGATATAGAGAAAATCAAGAAAGACATAGCCTGTCTTATTGACGAAGAGAAACCCATCAAGGACCAAGCCATTTGGAATGGCTTGTATTTCTACATGCAAGCCAACGACTGGCATTTCCTGGATTTTCTTGAAAGTTTTTCCGGAAGCATCAACAAAAGAGACATCCAGCTCTGCATTCTGATACGCCTTGGATATTCCCCCTCGGATTTGGCGATTCTGCTTCTCATCAGCAAACAAAACGTTACGAGAATCCGTGCGAAATTGGCTGGCATTCTATTCAACGAGGACGGGAAAAGCAGCAAAAATTTCGACAACCTTATCCGAAATTTCCAAGGAAAACCCTAATAATTCAATAAAGAGCAACGGGAAAGTCCCGATGAAGGCTCTTCCTTAGGCACCTGTATTTCAAGCCGTTGTAAAAAGTGTACTAAAAGTGTACTCCGTTTTTAGGCGTATTTTCGGGCGTTTTGTAATTTCGCTGGCAAATCATTCTCAACAAACGCATTTAAAACGAAGCTAAAACACCAATTTTGAACACCGACTCCCCCCATCGAAACAATTGTGAGATAAGAACGGAAAGTTCTGTGGCACATCTCAGTGGTCTTCCAAATGTATCCAGCAACAACCATGTGGAAAACAATGCTGAGATTGCCGCAGCCACTTTCCAATACCTTCCTCTCCCTGTTTTTGAAGATTACATCTGCCTTTCCAACATCACTTTAAGACGAGCAAATGTCTTGTCTCCATAAACAACCAACCTGACTAACCACCGCAAACCCTATACTTGTCAGCGAACGCGGGACGAGAGACGACCGTTTCTGGGACGAGAGACGACCGAATCTGGGACGTGTGACGTTCGAATCTGGGACGAGAGACGTTCGAATCTGGGACGTGTGACGACCGAACCTGGGACGAGAGGCGCCAACCAATATAGGGAACGAATCGTCAGCAACGTTTTTCTCCACACCGCATAAGGATTTTCCTATGCATAAAAAGCAAAAGCGGAAAGGGAAGACTGGGCCAACGACTGGAGATTAGTAATTGCTCAAGTTATTCTTTCACCATTACTAAGAACTGAAAACGATTACTCTACTAACGGGGCGAGACTGCTGACCTTTCCAAACGTTCAAGCTCCCCTCCCCATCATACAATTTAAAAAACATAAAACCATGAAACGATTTATCTTGCTCTTCACCATCGTGCTTCACGCTGCCTTCTCTTCGGACTTTGGAGCATACGCACAGACCAATCAACGGGAAGACGTCATCAAAAAGGATTCCGCTTTGTTTCACGAGCTGGCCATAGACGATACCATCTGCCCCATGATTAATTTCCAACTTGCCATGAAGTGTTATGATTATTTGAAAGGTTACCGCCAATGGGAAAAGACAAAAGGCGTTTATGCTATAGAGAATTTTTGGACGTACACGGATAAAATAGAATATTTATCCTTGCAAGACCCATACGTGGCCGCACACTTAGATTATAACTTTGAATACAAAGAAAACAATATAAAATGGGGTTTCTACAAAGACCTCTGGAACGACACCTTTGAAAAACGCCACAAGGCGCCCTACAATGAGAGCGAAGAGAAGCGCGACTTTGTGGAGCGGTTGAAGAAGTTCTCCCAGTCGGCCACTTATCAGCCGCTCATCTTTAAGATTATTGCGGTCAAATACAACGGGTCGATTGAAAGGTATGTTGACGACCTGTACAAAAAATCCATCATGAGCAACAAGAAACGGCTCAAGCGATTTGTCAGGACACCAAATTTCAAGCGACTCGACAAGGATTATGGAGCGCAACTGACCCTCTCCCTGATGGTTTATAAATATTGGCTCGAAAACCGCGCGACCATCAGACCAAGACTTACGGGGGCTTATGTCTACGTTGCGGAGCAGGGGAAGAAGTGATTGGCTGAAATTCTTCTGATTATGCGGCGAAGGCCTGAGGCGAAGCACTGTAGCTCACTTTGCTCGCAAAGTGAGGGGGACGAATATT
>OGOQ01002009.1_pt1 | contig 13581 bp, 8 predicted proteins | sample 1552691 | NCBI WGS metagenome assembly OGOQ01 (sample SAMEA2580209, study PRJEB22360) | human gut metagenome | biome: human gut; feature: human-associated habitat; material: faeces | place: Denmark | collected 2008/2010
GATACTTGTACATCTTCTGGCGGTTGAATACATACTTGGCGAAGTACTCCGAAGGACGCACCTTGGGAGCCTCTACCTCTACAGGTCTTTTCTTAAAAGCCTCGGCTACAACCTCAAATCTCAAATTAGCCATTCTTCTTTTATTGTTTTATTAAAGTTTGCGGGTGCAAAGTTACGAAATAATTGGCTAACTGCTATCATTTCGGTCGTTTTTTTATGCATAATTCAAACTTTTCTTATTTTTTGCATACAAAAAGTTCTCCGTTCCATGCTTCTGCGAGGACAAAAGTCTATTTCTTCTTACTCGTCTTCCATTCAAAGACATAATCGATACCCTTGATCTTTACCTTGACAAAGAGATCGGAAGTCTTGCGGTCTGAAGTATAAAGATAGCCCGTAACCACTTCACCCGGATGGATAGTGGTACGCTCGAGATAGCCCAGATCCTCCGGCATCTTATCAGAATACTTCATACGATTGCCTGATTCCAGCTGCTGCATTCTGCAAATGCGGGTCTGGAAATCCTTCAGTGTATTAGATGTTCCTGCATCAAACACCTGTGCACCCAAGTTGGCATTCACATTATTTTCACGCTCTATCTCCACAACAGCCTTGTCCTTGACCGAACGTTTCGCAACCTTCTTCTTGAATTTCTTGATTTTCTCATCATACTCATCAGCACTCACCAGTTCGAAATTCTTTCGCTTGCCACCCTTCATGTCATAGATTTCAATCTGGGCAGGGTCGATATCCACATTGATCATGCTCTTGTTGACAATGAACAAGCCAATCTCACGATAACCACCGATATTCTCATCTACCACCGAATTGCTGACACCCACAATAAGTCCGTTCTTGTTGTAATAAGGCCAAGCCACACCATTCTTATACTCAGTCACAATTTCATCCTGGGAAGGGACTTCCAAAATAGGCTGACGGTCGGAGAGAGAATATTTAGAATAATTTCCATCAGCATCTACAACAACATAGAATCCTTCAGGAACATCATTCTTGTAAGGAGTAAGGGTACAGACTCTGCCATTCTCAGAGAAAGAGGCACCAACACCTGTTTTCTTGCCCTCATTCATAAAGAAATGCTCCTTTACGTTACCATTATTAAAATAAGAGGTATATTCGCCTGTGAGCAAACCAGACTGATAGTTCTTCTGTGTCTCTACTTTTCCATTCTTGAAATAGGTTGTGACCGCACCTATAAACTCACTTTTTGCATCATCCTTCTTGTCGATGACAGCAAAACTGCCTTCACCTTGCAGTTCACCGCTCATATAATAAGTTCTGAACTCCTTAGGTGCCGTAGTATCAGCAGGATAGAGTGCCAGACGGTAATAAGTGGCGAAAGCCTTATTAGGGGTTACTTTCCAATTTTTATTGTAATAGATGGTATCGAGCCGGTCTTGCGGTACAGGAGGCGTTTCTGGGATACTGTCCACTTGCACAGTTGTCTGATTCTCCACTCCGGCAGGGGTCTCCTCCTCCTGGTTCTGCAACTTGCTTACAGGTTCAAACCTCTTCACGTGCTCTACCTTCTGAGCCAGGGCTACCTGTCCCAGAGAGAGAGCAATCATCATAATGATGACAGAATACTTTTCTCTAATCATACGTATATTGTTTTAAATTCTTAAAAATCTATCTTATTTTTTCGTTAAATTCATCATTTTCTGACAAACACATTGCAAAAATAGAAAAATTACCGTAAATGAGCAAATTTTTGGATATTTTTTTTCTTTAAAAGCACAACAGACTGAACCTTAACCGTCTTCATCATCCTGCCTAAGCGTTTTTGTTGCCAGCAAAAGCCTAAACGTTGGTTTTTCAGGTTTATTTGACATCAAAAAAATCCCTTGCAACCGCTAGAGCTGCAAGGGATTCACATTATCCACTTATCTATTTGTACCTTAAGGATCTATTGAAGATTGGAGACCGGCAATTAGAAACGGTATACAACAAAGCTGTTTGGCTTCATCTTCACGTTCAATACATTGCCCTGAACCTGAGCATCTGATGTAACAGGAACTACTACATTCTTGTTATCTATCTTGTTTTCTGCCTGGATATCATCAGCATGAAGAATAGTTACCTTACCTGGATTCAACTTCTTCAAACCATTAAAAGTTACATTAATTTCCTTCTCCTCCTTAGAGGTGTTGGCAATCTTCACGATGTAACTCTTGGTTGTCTTGTCAAAACAAGCGGTGGCATAGAGGCCATTCTCGCCTGCTACAGCCTTGCCGTTTTCGGTAAGTTTCAACACGTTGGTACCCTTGTTCTCGCCGTAGAGCTGCTGAACATAGTAGTTGGCAGAACGGACAGAAGAAAGATTATCAAACCAGATGAGGTCAGGACGCCACTGCCATCCCTCTACATGAGCGAAGAGAGGAGCGTAGGTAGCCTGATAAACCACATCGGCATTGCGCTCCAAGCCGGTCATGAAAGCTGCCTCAGAAAGGGCTGCCTCCCAAGAGTTTGGATCATTCTTGGCATGAGCTGCATACTCACCGGCAAAGACCTTAGGACCCTTGCGGTCGTACTTGTCGTAACGGCTGGCATTGCTGCGGAACCATTCTGGACTCTTGTAGTAGTGCTCATCCACCATGTCTACGCCCAACTTGCGCATCTGCTCCCAACCGTAGTCGAAGTCCTTGCCATCAGCAGATGGACCTGATGAACCGCAGATCTTGATCTTTGGATACTTGGCATGAATCTGCTCCATGAACTTCTGCAAGCGCTCAGGATACATAGGTCCCCACTGCTCGTTACCGATACCAATCTGCTTCAGATTGAATGGAGCAGGATGGCCCATGTCGGCACGGAGCTTACCCCACTTGGAAGTAACAGGACCATTGGCAAACTCGATGAGGTCGAGTGCATCGTCGATATAGCTCTGAAGATCCTTGACTGCTACATGTGCATTAGGATCCTTATCATCGTTCTGATACTGGCAAGCCAAACCTACAGAGAGAATAGGTAATGGCTCAGCACCAATCTTCTCTGAAAGGAGGAAATACTCATAGAAGCCCAAACCCAATGACTGATAATAGTTAGGGAAAAGGCGATGTGGGAAGGTATCTCTCCAGCGGTTCTCGTTCAGAGGACGGTTCTCAGGAGCACCCACAGAGTTCTTCCACTCATAACGGGTATCGAGGTCGGTTCCCTCTACGATACATCCGCCAGGGAAACGGAAGATGCCTGGCTTCAAGTCAGCCAAATCCTGTACAAGGTCGGCACGGAGACCATTCCAGTTGTCCTCAGGGAAGAGAGAGAGATGGTCGAGGTCTACGCTCTCGGAACCTTTCTCCAGATATACTCTCATCAAACCCTTGGCATCGGTCTGAGGAGAAGTAAGGGTAGCAGTAAGCTTCTGCCATTTATTATTGGTGATGTTGATGACCTGCTTGGCAATGACATCATTCTTTGAATTGACGAGTTCTACGCGAATCTTGCCCTGCTTGCCATCGATGAGATGAAGACGGCCATATACGGTGAAATCGTACTTCATATCCTTCTTCAAGCCCATGCCGAAGAAGCCACGGTTCTCAAGACCAGTCTGCTTCTCACGTGCGCCTGCGCTCTCAAGTGTTACATAATGAGGATTGCGGTCGAAGGCAGGTTTAACATCGCTGAGGGTTACATTTCCGAATGTATTCCATCCCATCAGGCGCTGTGGGAATTCGAAGGAACGGTTCTCTACCATCTCTGCATAGAGTCCACCATCGGCACCGAAGTTGATATCCTCGAAAAAGATACCATACATGGTAGGCTGGATTTCTGCTCCAGGCTTGTTAGCCTGAACAGTAAACTGATGCTGTGCGAAAGCTCCGAGTGAAGACATCGCCAGCAATGCTGCTGCGAAAAATTTTGCTTTTCTCATATTGTTCGTTATTTTTATTTTTTAGGTCTGTACTTACACCTTATTAAATATAGGTGGTGCAGTAAATCTTCTGCAAAGATAAAAAAATCCACCCCGAATGAGGTGGATTTTCTGTTTAAATATATTGGATTTTCGTATAAATCCCTGCTTTTCTACTATTTATCTAATGGAATGAGCACGAAAGTGAAGTTCTTATCGCCATAATGGAGGCGATATTTCTCCAAAGGCCATGCACCCCAAGAGTTCACACCAGCTACACCAGAATGCTCTGCATCGAGAAAGAGATTGGTGAATTTTGACTTCTTCAGGTTGAAACTGTGGCGCTGATCCTTGTCATCTCCATCATCCAGTTCTTCTGTGTCGAAGTGGATAGCGGAAGCATAGAATGGCTTGCAGCTCTTCACCTTGAATCCGAAACCAGAAGCATCGGTCTGGTTCCACCAGCGCATATCGCCCTTGGTTCCACTCTCCTGTGGACGGATGTATGGGAAGTACTGGTTATCGGCATCATCGCTGTAGATTCCAATACGCATGCAGTCCTCACGGTCTGAATAGTTCTCGATAGGACCACGACCGTAATACTGGCTCTTGTCCATATCGTATGGCAACTGCATCAGCATACCGAAACGGAACTGATCGCTAACCTTGGCATCATCAGCAGCATCGAACTCCTGGCTTACCTTCATCGCACCGGTGTTAGGCATGATGAGATATTCGATTTCCAGTTCGCCCTTCACATCTGGCATCTCATAGGTTGCACAGATATTGATGGTGTTTGCCTTCTTATCCTTTTCAACAGCTACGCCCTTCAGGTTCATGACAGGATTCTTCCAAACCTTGAACTTCTTCTGCAGACCTGCACCGAAATCATTATCGGTAGGAGCACGCCAGAAGTTTGGCTTCAGGGTACCGCCCTCGCCGAGGAGCGACTTGCCACGATAGGTATATTCAGAGATGAGACCGGTGGTACGGTTCACCTTCACAGTCAGATCAGGAGTAGTGACGGTGATATCCTGCTCTCCCTTCTTGTCGATGAGCTTAGCCTTCACCCTCTTGCCGTTCTGATCCTTAGCCATGTTGTCTGCACAATGACCGCAGCACTTCTTCTCCTTCACTGCCAGCTGGGCATAAGCCACAATCTGACCAGCCTCCATCAGAGGTTCAGCCTTCTTCAGACGGAAATCGATGTTGAGGAATACCTCCTTGCCCTTTACCTTAGAAAGGTCGTAAGGGATGGTGAAGTTCTTGGTCTGCTGGGCAGCTACATCGATATCAGCGATGGTACCATTCTGAGTCTCCAAGCCATCCTCTATCAGGCTCCAAGCTAAGGCATAGTTGCTCAAATCGCGGAAGAAGTTCTCATTGTATACACTTACTTCGCCCTTCTCTGCATTCACCATCTTAGCCCAGATGTTCTGATACTGGTAAGCCACCTCGTAGGCATGAGGATTGAGCTGACGGTCAGGACCAATGATACCATTGCAGCAGAAGTTGTTGTCGCTAGGGTCGTAACTGTTGTAATCGCCACCATAGCAATATTCTATCTTGCGGAGCTCTTCATTGCTCATCTTCTCAGGATTCTTGATGGTCATCGGCTTCAATACCTTGCGGTGCAAGCCCTGGTCAACGAAATCCCAGTCGAAACCACCCTGGAGGATAGAATACTTGCGAATCAGATCCCAGTAATCCTTCAAGTTACCGCCTGAGTTACCCATGGTATGGTTGTACTCACACTGGATGAGTGGCATCGGACTGTTAGGGTCCTTCGCATACTTTTCACAAGCACTTACAGGATAGTACATAGGGCAGAAGATATCGGTACCCTCGCCTCTGCAAGCCTGCTCATACTGAACCGGACGGCTCTGGTCCTGGCTCTTGATCCACTTGTAGGCCTGCAGGAAGTTATCGCCCATCACAGTCTCATTACCCATACTCCAGGTTACGACACTAGGATGATTGAAGTACATGGAAACATTGTGCTGGTTGCGCTCCATAATCTGCTTGGCAAACATCGGTTTCTTGGCAGCAGCATCATCGCCATACTGGAAACCGTGACTCTCCTGGTTAGCCTCAGCTATCATATAGATACCATACTCATCGCAGAGTTCGTACCAGCGTGGATCGTCAGGATAGTGGCAAGTACGGACAGCGTTGATATTCAGACGCTTCATAGTCTTGATATCCTGAATCATGCGCTCCATGCTCAATACGTAACCTCCGTCAGGGTCCATCTCATGACGGTTGGCACCCTTGATGAGCACAGGCTGACCGTTGACAAGGAACTGCTTGTTCTTGATTTCCACCTTGCGGAAACCTACCTTGACAGGAGTCATGCTTGCTGATTTCATGTTGCCATTCTTCAGCGCGCTTGAGAGGGAAACCTGCAGGGTATATAAATAAGGTGTCTCGGCACTCCACTTCTGAGGATTAGCTACGTTCATCGTAATGTTGGCTGTTCCATTCTTTGCCAATCCTGTAGCTGTAGCCACCTGCTTGCCCTCTTTGTCGAAGAGGATGAAGTTCAGCTTGCCTGTTCCCTTTACCTTGGCAGAGATGTTGAGCACACCATCCTTGTAGTTGTTTACAAGGTCAGGAGTAATACGGATATCCTCCAGCTGCAACTTGGCATCGCGGGCAAAGAGATAGCTTTCACGAGCCACACCACTCAAGCGCCAGAAGTCCTGATCCTCATCCCAGGAACCATCACACCAGCGGAAAGTCTGGAAGGCAATCAGATTCTTGCCCTTCTTCAGATAAGGAGTGATGTCAAACTCGGCAGCCACCTTGCTATCCTCTGTATATCCGGCAAACTTGCCATTTACATAGAGATAGATATTGGAAGTTACGCTACCGAAATGAGCTACAACCTGCTTGCCATCCCAGTTGGCAGGGATGTCAATGATGCGACGGTAGGAACCTACATGGTTGTCCTTGGTAGGAACTGCTGGTGGCTGCTCATTGAAATGTCCACGCCATGCAAAACCAATATTTACATACTCCGGATCACCGAATCCGTTCATCTCCCAGATGCCAGGCAGATTCATGGTCTTCCATTTGGAATCATCAAGATCTTCCTTGTAGAAATCGGTAGGACGCTGGTCTGCATTAGCCACCCAGTTGAACTTCCAGGTTCCGTCGAGCGAAAGGAAATACTTGCTCTCCGTCTTGTTCATGTGCAAGATATCCTTGCTCACGATCTTACCGTCTTTCTCTGAAACCCAGTCATCTGCCGGATAGGTGAAGAAATTGGTGTGCAACGGAAAACGGTTGATGGCATTCACCTGAAGGTCGTGCCATTCTGTGTAAGTTGGCTGCTGGACGGTCGTCTTATTCAACGACTTAATGGCAGCCTTCGGTTTTGTTGCACCAAAGGTTGTCATAGCCAATCCTGCCAAACTTAATGTAGCGAATAGTCTCTGTTTCATGTTTGTCAGTTATTTATACATTAGATTGAAATTACACCTTATTATATATAGGCTATTCTATACCTTATTATATATAGGCATCTTACTTGATGGCAAGATACTTGTCATATTCACATGCCGTAAGAAGCATGGCACCCACACCGAAGTTAGCCTGAGAATTGGCATCTACCGTCTGACCAGGGATGGCTCTCTCGCCGATAGGCTGAACATAGCCCACCTTGCCATCAGGCTGAACGGCAGTCTCTGTCAGATAAGTCCAGGCACGGTCGATGACCTTCTTGTACTCCTTCTTGTTGAGATAACCATTGTTGACACCCCAAAGCATACCATAGGTGAAGAAGGCTGTACCGCTGGTCTCTGGTCCTGGCGCATGATCAGGATCCATCATAGAACGGGTCCAGTATCCTTCCGGCTGCTGGATTTCAGCTACAGCCTTAGCCAATTTCTGGAATTTATCTACAAAGAACTGATAGTGCTTGTAGTCCTTTGGCATATCCTGAAGCACCTTAGCCAAGCCTGCAAGAACCCAGCCATCACCACGAGCCCAGAAATCCTTCTTTCCGTTGGCACTCTTGTGCTTAGGATAAACATACTTGCCATCACGGAAATAGAGGTTGGTCTCCTTGTCAAGCATAATCTCATCGGTGGTAAGAAGATTATCGTAGAGTTTGTCGAGATACTTGGTATCGCCGGTCAGTTTATACATCTTGGTCATCATAGGCATCACCATATAGAGGGCATCGCTCCACCACCAGTAGTCTGTTGGCTGAGAGTAAGCCTCATAGTGCATCACCTCCTTGGCACGCTTCACCATGAATTCTGATGCTGCGGCATTTCCCTTGGCTGCCTCGATGTTGTAGAGGTCGATGTAAGTCTGGAAGCAGATCTGCCAATCACCGAAGAGAACATGGTCTTTTCCCTCGCCGTATGGTTTATACTTCCACTTGGCTGGATTAGCCTCTGTAGCACCGGTCCAGTCGTTGTGTTCTGCCCAACGGATAGAGTAGTCGAGCATCTTCTGGTCCTTGAGCATCTTATATACCTCCATGTTGCCGGTATGATAAGCGGCATTGTCCCAAAAGGCACGAACCTCAGGCTTGTTGTTGGCCTGCCAGTAGTTATTCACCTTAGTGATGAGTTCCACCACCTGCTCATGGTCCCATTTCTTGGAAGCCTTCACTTCCTTCTTATTCTGTTTCTTGACCTTAGCGGTCTTCTTGGCTGGCTGTGCTGCGCTCAAAGGCAAAGCCAAAGCTGCAGCTGCCAGCATCATCAATATCCTATTCATTGTGTTGAGTGTTGAATGTTGAGTGTTGAATGTTGAATGTTGAGTGTTGAGTGTTGAATGTTGAGTGTTGAATGTTGAGTGTTGAGTGTTGAGTGTTGAGTGTTGAGTGTTGAGTGTTGAATGTTGAGTGTTGAATTAGGCTAGCGCCCTTGAGTCCGTTAGGCAAAAATTCAACATTCAACACTAAAAAATCAACATTCAAACGATAAGATTACCACTTGTCCTTGGTAACAATATCGTCCTTCCAGTGATGATCCTTAGGAAACTGCTGGTTGTTCCATGCCTTCACCTGAGTCCAAGGCTGTGCTGCGTCGGTCCAGAAAGGATGGTCGGCAGGCAAACCGAGAGGCATGAAGGCGAGGGTTGTCATATAGAGCGAACCGTTGTTGGTATACCAGTCGGCAACGTTCTTCTGACTGTTTCCGCAGAAACCGATAGAGAGATAACCCTTCTCATTGAAGTTGTTCTCCTGGTCGAACATGCGATGAAGCACCTTGGTCAACGCTGCACGCACCTGACCGTTGCTCAAATCCTTAGGCAACTTCTGGTACCATGCCATCAGAGCCAGCGGCTGCATCGTAGCCATACGGTAAGGAATACTTCTTCCGAATGCTGGGAAGGTTCCTTCAGGAGAGATGAATCTTTCGAGAATGATGCTGTACTTCTGGCAGCGCTTCAACTCTCTGTTATAGTACTTCTGATAGTCGAGACGGGAATTGACCTTGGCATCTACCATCGCCTGGAGAGTTTCCAGATACATAGGATGGAACACGTAACTGCTGTAGTAATCGAATGCGAACGAAGGACCATCAGCATACCAGCCATCCCCTACATACCACTCCTCTACCTTGCGGCAAGCCGAATTGACGCGATATTCATCGAAATCGCCACCCGCCTTTGCCATGAAACTCTCGATGGTTGAAGAGAAGAGCAACCAGTTGGTATAAGGAGGGTCGATGTGGCGGAGCTTGGAAAACTCTGTGAGATAACGCTTCTTGGTCACCTCATCAAGAGGTTTCCAGAGTGTATCGTAAGCACGGAGAAAACTCTCTGCAATATAGGCTGCATCTACCAGATTCTGACCACCGATGCCCCAGCAGAGATAGTCAGGACTCTGAGGGTCTACAGCATTCTTATAAGAAGCCAATGCCCATTCACGCAACTGTTTGCGCTGTTTGCCCTCGGCAGTAGCATCATCCGGAAGGGTAAGCCAGGGAGCTACACCAGCCATCAGTCTGCCGAAGCACTCCATATAGAGCACCTTCCTGTTGCGGTTGTCGAAGCTGGGACTGAACTCAGTCTGCATATTCTTCTGTAACTCGCCTTTAGCCATGTTTTCCAAAACAGGCTGTGCCATCTTGTAGGCAAGCGAACACCAGTATTGGCGGTCGCTCTGCTGAGCTGCCTTCTTCTTGGCTGAGATTCCCATAAAAGGAACCAAAGCCAGGACGAGCGTCATCATGATACTTTTAAATATATAATTCATAGATAGTCGTAAATTTGTTTGCTGTTATTGATAATTGTAAGTTGAGAGTTGCCGGTAGCCTGAGCTAAGCAACTGCAAATATATGAAAATTAAGTTAGAAACAAGCAGAGCGACCGTATATTTTATTATTTTTTCAACACTGGTGCACCATTTTCCCAAGAAATAGGTACCCACAGGTGTCTGCTGTCACTCAAATGTTTTGGATTCCACATGTCTGCCATGAACACATAGTCGGCACCATGGAACATCTTCTTCTGTGCTGCAGTTTCCACCTTATATATAAAGGTACCCTGCGCACCGAAGGTTTTGTTGGCACCCTCGCCACGGCAAGGATTAGGCAACTGTTCCCAAGGACCATAGATATTCTTAGCCTTGAACATGCGAGCTGCATTAGGTGCCCACCCGGTACATCCGCTGGTAATCATCCAGTAGATTCCATCCTGCTTGAAGATGGTAGGAGCCTCGTTCTGTCCACCTGCTGCCACACGTACATAGCTGCCGTTATGCTGCATGTAGTCATCTGTCAGCTGTGCAATCTGGAGCGTTAAGTTATCCTCAGAAGAATAGATATGATAAGCCTTGCCATCATCATCGATGAAGACCGTCATATCTCTTGCCATCTGACCTCCAGCGAAGTCTCTCATCCAGAACATACCGCGCTCAATCTGCTTGCGCCATTCTGGAGTCCACCAGCTCTTCAGTTCTGGGAAGAGAAGCTGATGCTTGAGATCGGTAGTATCCGGCTTAGCGAAGCCTACAGGATAGATGCCCGGATTCACTCTACCCGAGCGAACGAACTTGAAAGGTCCGAAAGGTGTATCGCTGGTAGCCACACCATAGCGGGCAGCACCATATCCTCTGCCTTTCAATTCGAGATGGAACCACATCACGAACTTTCTGGTCTTCTTGTTGTAGAGAACCTTTGGACGTTCAATGATGCATCCGCCCTCGATGTCGCTACCTGCTTCATTGGATACAGGGAGTACTAATCCATGATTCTTCCAGTTCTTGAGATCTTTTGAAGTAAAGCAGCTTACACCGAGTGAGCTGTAAGGCTTTCCATTCTCTGAGCGGCTTTCGCCATACCAATAGTAGGTACCTTTGTAGTTGAAGATGTTGCCACCATGTGCATTGATATGCTTGCCGGTATTGTCCTTCCACACGCCTCCGTCCATCGGAGCCTGTGCCAGAGTTGGGAGACACGACATCATCCACAACATCATTAATACGAATAATTTATTCATTTTGCTGACGTTATTATTAAGTTAGTGAAAACTCTAGTTGTTTATTTCGGTTGCAAAATTAGGCAAAAAAAACCTCAAATGGGTCTAATATTCGGTATAAAAGGGATACAAATCAGGAATTTCCATTATTAGTCGTGGAAATCTATCGTTTTTTCATACATTTCCACGACTAACAACTCATTTCTCATCACTATTCTGCGCGAAACGATGTTTTTACCCCATTTCGCGCAAAATAGCGTCTCATTATTTTGAGCGAAACGATATTTTTAGTATCTTTGCAGCCGAGATATTTTTGTTTTCGTGTAAATTTTACCAAACAATAATCTTGTTTTCGTGTAAATTTCATCTAACAATAATCTCGTTTTCGTGTAAGCATTGTATTTATCAAACCTATTTTAGAGAAGTTTATAATGAAAAGGAAAATATATGATAAGCTTGTCGAGTGGAAGCAACAAAGGAAAGGTGAAACCGCATTGATGGTGGAAGGAGCCAGACGTGTAGGAAAAAGCTATATGGTGGAAGAATTTGCCAAGAAGGAATATCGCAGCTATATTCTTATCGACTTCAACAGAGTCGGGGAAGATGTCAAACATCTGTTCGACATTTATCTCGACAATCTAGACATGCTCTTTATGCACCTGAGCATTTACAGTGGCAAAAAGCTATATCCTAGAGATTCACTCATCATCTTTGATGAAGTACAATTCTGTCCACGTGCACGTACTGCCATCAAATATTTGGTTGCAGACGGCAGATATGATTATATAGAGACAGGTTCATTAATCTCTATTCGAAGGAATACAGAAAACATTCTGATTCCTTCCGAAGAAGAGACCATCTATATGTATCCTATGGACTTCGAGGAATTCTTATGGGCAAATGGTGACGACATGATGATGGATTTCATCAGAAACCAATTTGCCAACAAACAGCCTTTAGGACAAGCCTTGCATCGAAAGGCCATGGATTTCTTTAGGCTATACTTGATTGTTGGTGGTATGCCACAAGCTGTCCAGAAATATATAGACACGCATAGTTTTGAAGATACAGACAGAGTAAAAAGGCAAATACTCACCTTATATCGCAACAGTATTTACGACTATGCAGGCAACTATGCAGAGAAGGTAGCAAGCATCTTTGACCAGATTCCTTCACAGCTCCAAAAGCATGAGAAAAAGTTCAAGTTGGCAGATTTAAGCAAGGATGCTAGAATGCGTGATTACGACAGTGCTTTTCTATGGCTAAAAGATGCCATGATTATCAATACGTGTTACAACACGACAGAACCGAGCATCGGACTTAATCTAAAAAGAGAAGACTCTAGTCTGAAATGCTATTTGGCAGACACAGGACTGCTTATCAGTCACGCTTTTGACGAACGAGGCATCATATCAGAAGAGTTATATCAAAAGATACTGAAGGACAAACTCGAAATGAACTCAGGTATGCTCATCGAAAATATTGTTGCTCAGATGCTCAAAGCCTCAGGTCATCATCTGTTTTTCTACTCTAACAACGACAGAGAAGACAAAGATTCAAGGATGGAGATAGACTTTCTCATTGCCAAAAGCAAGACCACATCTCGGCACAACATATCTCCTATAGAGGTAAAATCCACAGTAAGGTACACCACGACCTCGCTGACTAAATGTATAAAAAAATACGATAAGTATTTAGCAACTCCATACGTTATTCATGCAGCTGATCTGAAAATAGAAAACGGTATCGAGTATTTACCTTTATATATGGTTCCATTACTATAACGCACCGAGTCTTCGCTATGGAAGACTTGCTTAAATAACTATTAATTGATATTTATTAGTCGTGGAAATCTATTGTTTTTTCGCACATTTCCACGACTAATAGCAACTATTTCCAGTAACTATTATGAAGGAGAATATTATAGGCAGAGAACTGGAAACGATTTGTTTGAAAAATAAGGAAAAGCACCATTAAAACTGCCGAAAAAAATAACACGGACAAATTGAATTTGTCCGGCTCTTTTGTCCGGGCGCTTATAGCATATTGATAAACAAGTACTTACGAACCTCCGGACAATTTGTCCGGACAAATTCAATTTGTCCGTGTTATTTTTTTAGAGAAACCTACAAGAGGTTTAGCTCTTGCAGTATACAAAATGGTGAGTTACGCAATCAAAAACTATGAGTTCCGGGGCAAGAAACTATGAGTTAGTTTTTTTAACATAAAGCTCTAAAGCAGCCAAAGGAGAATAAGAGAGGTTGGAACGT
>OGOQ01002016.1_pt1 | contig 13522 bp, 10 predicted proteins | sample 1552691 | NCBI WGS metagenome assembly OGOQ01 (sample SAMEA2580209, study PRJEB22360) | human gut metagenome | biome: human gut; feature: human-associated habitat; material: faeces | place: Denmark | collected 2008/2010
GCTTCAAATAACATACTCTCGGCAAGTGTAGTCTTGCCGCTACCCGCACTGCCCAACAGCGCAATGTTTTTAATCTCATTTGTCTGATAAACTCTCATGACGCTTATAGATTTTTAAGGGTTATACTTAAATTTGCTAGTTGCAATCCACAGTCAAACCACCGGTTCTTCTGTTTCATGCTACTAAAGTACAAAAAAAATCGCACATTGCCAAAAGTTTTGGGCAAAAAACTTCTGTTTTTTAAAACATATTAGTACTTTTGCACTTTGTTTAGACATGTTTTTGTCTTTACACCTTATTATATATAGAAAAAGAAGTACATAACTATGGCAGGACTATACATACATATCCCCTTTTGTGAAAGCCGGTGTATCTACTGCGGTTTTTACAGTACCACCTCCCTCAAGTTGAGGGACGACTACGTTGATGCTCTCTGTCGGGAGATGCAGATGCGCCCGTCAAAAGTCGCACTCGGAAACGATGAGCCCATCGAAACCATCTATCTGGGTGGTGGCACTCCAAGTCAGCTCAAAGGTTCCCAACTCAACCAGATCTTCTCTGCTATCAGAAAGAACTATACGCTGACAGAGAATATAGAGATTACGATGGAATGTAATCCGGACGATGTAACCGGTGATTTCTGTGAGACGCTGAAGCAACTCCCCGTCAACAGAATCAGCATGGGAGCACAGACCTTCAGCAATGAGCGCTTACGCTTTCTGCATCGCCGTCATAACGCCAGAGAGGTAGATGAAGCCATCACCCGGCTCCGCAACATCGGCATCCGCAATATCAGTATTGACCTGATGTTCGGATTCCCCGAAGAATCTCTTTCCCAATGGGTGAGCGACATCCGGCACGCCATACAACTGGATGTGGAACATATCTCAGCTTACAGTCTGATGTACGAAGAGGGAACCCCACTCTACCGTCTGCTGGAACAGGAGAAAATCAGAGAGATAGATGAAGAAACAAGTCGCAGAATGTACGAGACTCTGATTGATCTGCTTACCGGGGCAGGCTACGAGCATTATGAAATCAGCAATTTTGCCCGTCCAGGGTTCCGTTCACGCCACAACAGCAGTTACTGGCATGAAGTGCCATATATCGGAATAGGAGCTGCAGCCCACTCCTACAACAGGAAACAGCGCAGTTGGAACATCGAGAATATCCAGACCTATATCCGAAGCATCAGCGAAGGCATTCTACCTTCAGAGAGCGAGCAGCTCGACATCACCACCCGCTACAATGACCTGATAACAACCGCCTTGCGCACAAGCGACGGAATCGACTTGATGAAGATGGAGCAGGAATTCGGAAAAGAACTGGCAGACAGACTTCTGCAGGAAGCCCAGCCACATATCAGCCGGAGACTGATGAAAATAAAGGACGGAAGACTCTCCCTCACCCGTGAAGGTCTTTACATATCAGATGATGTGATGAGTGATTTCATGATTGTATAATGGCCCTAACAAATAAAAAAGCCTTGGAATCTAATTCCAAGGCTCTAATTTCTTTAAACCGTTTTTCTTGTATACTTCGTAATAATAAGCTTTGATGCTCTTTACTACCTGTATGGTAGATTTCTTTTTCTGCAACATCGGCTTCACCAACTGCAGTACAGCGAAACAAACTACCACAATCAGCAGTACAACTGCCCATGAGAGAATCTCACTCTGAATATTCAGAACTGGCTGAAGTCCAATACCTAAAGCCACTGGCAGTATGAAACAGACCCAATCAATCGGGCTGTCAAGCTTGGTCGATTCTATATATTCATCGCGTAACGCTTTTGGAGCATTCAGGATTAATCTTTTCTGGTTCTTATTCCAGTATTCTTCAAATTCTTTTTCCATGCAATCCATTTACTGTTTTGTCTTAAAAACTAGACGGTTAAAACTTCAATACTTATACTTTTTATACTTTTCGGCTACAAAGGTAAGAATAAATATTCATTTCTCCAAATTTGCTACATACATCTTTGTATATTTAACGTATATTAATTTCCACAAGTTCCAACTGCCGAAGCAGTTCTGCCATTTTTCCTTCTTACCCCGATTTCAATTTTCTCATTATATTCACTTTACGCGAGCCGGTTAACATATAGACAAGAAAAGGCAATACCCGATTATGGGTATTGCCTTTCTTTATGATATCAAGAGAAAATTATCTCTCGTTAAGAGGCTGATATTCAAGTTCTCCAAGAATATTCTTGTAGGCAGGACGGATGATACGGCGACCTTCGAAATTGAGTTCCTCAATACGATGGGCTGTCCAACCTACAATACGTGCCATGGCGAAAATAGGTGTATAGATTTCCTGTGGCAAACCAATCATTTCATAGATAAAGCCACTGTAGAAATCAAGATTTGCACAGGCAGGCTTACTGCCTCCACGATGTTCCTGCAGGCATTTGATGCCTTCCTGCTCTATCAGCTTCAGGAAATTATACTCGTCTTCTCTACCCTTTTCCTTGGCAAGTTCACCAGCCAGACGCTTCAATTCTACGGCACGTGGGTCACTCAATGTATAGACTGCATGACCGATACCATAGATAAGACCTGTCTTGTCGTACGCTTCCTTATTGAGCATACGCTTGAGATAAGTATCAAGTTCGGCTACATTACCCCAATCCTTGATAGCTTCTTTCAAATGGTGGAACATATTGATAACCTTGATATTGGCACCACCATGCAAAGGACCCTTCAAACTGCCGATACCTGCAGCAATAGAACTGTAAGTATCTGTACGGGTAGAAGATGTTACACGTACAGTAAAGGTAGAGTTGTTACCACCACCATGTTCTGCCTGGATAATCAAGAGAAGGTCGAGCATACGGGCATCCAGTTCGGAATAGTTCTCATGCTTCATCATATAAAGAAAGTTCTCAGCAATAGAGAGATTCTCACGAGGATGACGAATATGGAGACTTCTACCTTGAACAGAGTGACGGTAGATGTTGTATGCATAAGCGATGATGGTTGGGAACTTGGCAATCAACTCAATGCTCTGGCGCATCAGATTGTCACGGCTGATGTCATCCGGATTCGGATCGAAGGTGTACATTTCAAGCACACAACGGGCCAGGATGTTCATGATATTGCTGCCTTCCAGTTCGATGATATGGGTAATCGTACGATGATCAAGCGGCATATTATCGTTCAGGAGTTCCTTAAAAGCATCCAATTCCTCCTTGTCAGGCAACTGGCCCGAGAGCAGCAGGAAGGCTACTTCCTCGAATCCGAAACGCTTCTCCTTCAAGAGAGGAGTTACCAGATCGTCAAGTTCATAACCACGATAATAAAGCTTACCCTCTGTAGGGGTCAATTTACCTTCTGCATCGCGCTCATAACCCACAACGTTACCGATATTGGTCAGTCCGACCAACACACCAGAACCATCTTCATTACGAAGTCCACGCTTCACATTGAACTTCTTGAATGCATCCTTATCAATCTTGCATGAGTTTTTTACCTCATCGCTCAGCTTATATATCAAATATTCCTTATTCATAACTACTTATTTTTTGCTGCAAAATTCAAAGCACTTCCTGCCTTGAACCATGCAATCTGCGTATCATTATAGGTATGTTCTACCTCAAAACTATCTTCAGAGCCATCCTTATGCTTCAGGGTGACGGTGAGTTTAGAGCCTGGCGCAAACTCCTTCAAGCCTGTCAGAGAGATGCGGTCATCCTCCTGCACCTTATTATAATCATCCTTGTTGCAGAATGTGAGGGCAAGCATACCTTGCTTCTTCAAGTTGGTTTCGTGGATGCGGGCAAAGCTCTTGGCAAGAATCACCTTCACGTTCAGGAAACGAGGCTCCATGGCTGCATGCTCACGGGAAGAACCTTCACCATAGTTATCCTCTGCCACCACGATGCTGCTGATACCCTTAGCCTTGTAAGCCTTGGCAGCGGTAGAAACCTCAACATAAGCACCATCCAACTGATTCTTGACCTTGTTGCTCTCACCGTTAAAGGCATTTACGGCACCCATCAGGAGGTTGTCGGAGATATTCTGCAGATGTCCACGGAACTTCAGCCAAGGACCCGCCATAGAGATGTGGTCGGTGGTACATTTGCCCTCTGTCTTGATAAGAAACGGCATATCTGTCAAGTCCTTTCCATCCCATGGAGCAAACGGAGCGAGTTTCTGGAGTCGGTTGCTGTCAGGCGCAATGACTACCTCTACATTGGCATTTTCTTCGCTTGGGGCGATGAATCCCTTATCTTCTACGGCAAAACCCTTAGGAGGGAAGGTGAAACCTGTAGGCGCATCGAGCATCACGCTGTTGCCATCCTTATCCAGCAAGGTATCTGTAGCCGGATTGAAGTCGAGACGGCCCGCAATGGTGAGAGCCACGGTGAGCTCTGGACTGCCGATGAAGGCAAACGTATTAGGGTTACCATCAGCACGGCGGCGGAAGTTTCGGTTGAAAGAAGTGACGATGGCATTCTTGCGCGTATTATCGTCGGTATGACGCTTCCACTGTCCGATGCAAGGACCGCAGGCATTGGTCATGATGAGGGCTCCAATCTTCTTGAAATCATCAAGGATGCCATCACGCTCGGCTGTATAGCGAATCTGCTCTGAACCCGGGTTGATGATGAGCTGTCCCTTCACCTCAATACCCTTCTCATAAGCCTGACGGGCAATGCTGGCAGCACGGGCCAAGTCCTGATATGAAGAGTTGGTACAGCTACCTACCAATCCGACTTCTACTACCATCGGATAGTCGTTGGCAGGACCCTTTGCCTTCATGTGAGAGATTGGGGTGGCTGCATCTGGAGTGAACGGACCATTGAGATGAGGTTCAACCTTAGAAAGGTCGATTTCAACAATCTGGTCGTAGAAAGCAGACGGATCTGCCAATACCTCATCATCAGCACGGAGTTCGGCTGCATTCATCTGTGCGAGAGATGCAATTTCCTCACGGCCTGTCTTGCGGAGATATTCGCTGGCGTTCTGGTCGAATGGGAAGATTGAGCATGTTGCACCCAGTTCGGCTCCCATGTTACAGATAGTAGCCTTACCGGTGGTAGAGATGCTGTCCAATCCCTCGCCGAAGTATTCGAGGATGGCATTGGTTCCGCCCTTTACGGTAAGGATGCCGAGGATTTCGAGAATCACATCCTTAGGAGTGGCCCAGCCAGAGAGTTTGCCTGTAAGATGCACACCGATGAGGCGTGGCATCTTGAGTTCCCAAGGCTGACCGGTCAGCACATCTACGGCATCAGCACCACCTACACCTACTGCCACCATGCCGAGACCGCCGGCATTAGGAGTATGAGAATCGGTACCCACCATCATACCTCCAGGGAATGCATAGTTTTCGAGCACTACCTGATGGATGATTCCGGCACCTGGTCCCCAGAAACCGATATGGTATTTCTGAGAAACAGACTTCAGGAAGTCGTAAACCTCCTTATTGGTCTTGCAAGCCTCAGGAAGATCTTGTGTTGCGCCCACATCGGCACGAATCAAGTGATCACAATGTACGGAAGCAGGTACGGCCACCTTGTCCTTACCCGCATTCATGAACTGCAAGAGCGCCATTTGCGCAGTCGCATCCTGCATCGCCACGCGATTAGGTCGGAAGTCGACATATTCCACACCTCTTTTATATGGTCGCAACTGTGTTGGGTCGAAAAGATGTGCAAAGAGCACCTTCTCGGCATAAGTAAGAGGTCGTTTCACCGTAGCCTTAGCCTGGGCTACACTTTCCGAATACGAAGCGTAAAAGCTTCTCAGCATTTCAATGTCCAATATCATCTTGTTCACAATTTTAATTAATTATACACTCTTTCGAGTAATTCTGTTTGCAAAAATACAACTTTTTCTACAAATAGTAGCACGTTTTATCGAAAATTTATCATTTTGATATGTTTTTTCTGATTTTTTGATAACTTTGTTGTATATTTATACACTCAAGACCCTCTTTTTCCAGAAAAACAGGATTTTGATATGAAAAGACAGGAATGGCTACGGATAGACGGAAAAACAGAGAAAAAAGAAAGAAAAGTAAAGAAAAGAGGAGTAAAAATGAAAGAAAAAGCAAAAACTTTTGGTGCTCTCCGCATTATTTATTATTTTTGCAGATGTTATGAGAATAGACATTATTACAGTATTACCAGAGATGCTGGAAGGTTTCTTCAATGAATCCATCCTGGCACGTGCGCAGAAGAAGGGTCTCGCTGAGATTCATCTGCACAATCTGCGTGACTATACATTAGATAAATGGAAACGAGTAGATGATTATCCATACGGCGGAAGTGCCGGCATGGTGATGCAATGTGAACCAATAGACCGTTGCATTGCTGCACTGAAGGCGGAGCGCGAGTATGATGACGTGATTTATGTTTCGCCAGATGGTGAAACTTTCAACCAGAAGATAGCCAACGAAATGTCGATGCAGGGTAACCTCATCATCCTCTGCGGTCACTACAAGGGTATTGACCAGCGTGTGCGCGACCATCTCATTACCCGCGAAATCAGTGTAGGTGATTATGTGCTGACGGGGGGCGAACTTGCTGCAGCCATCATCTCAGATGCCGTCATCCGTCTGGTTCCAGGTGTTATTAGCGATGAACAGAGTGCACTTTCCGACTGTTTTCAGGACGACATCCTTGCCGCTCCTATCTACACCCGTCCTGCCGACTACAAGGGATGGAAAGTTCCGGAGATTCTGCTCAGCGGCAATGAAGCCAAGATTCGCCAGTGGGAATTCGACCAGGCCATAGAGAGAACCAAGCGCCTGCGCCCAGACCTGCTGAAATAAGATGAAATCATTGCTGATTTCTATCATACCCAGAAGGTGTTTTTATTAGGCACGGATTACACGGATTACACGGATTTTTCTATGAGACAAATAAGTTTTCATGGACATTGGCGCCACTAATCTGTGCAATCCGTGCCTAAATCATACCCTCTACTCATTCTCGAGCCATATATGATGTTTCTACACCTTATTATATACTATACCTTAATTATTTACTATTCTTTTTCTACGCATTTTTCGCAGAAAGCTTCACCCAGCATGAAACCTTCTTCGTAGAGGCGCTCCAGCTTATCGGTATCCTTCTCTATTCGGCCTACTTCCAGCGGACGGATTGGACGGATACAGGTAATCTTACCCGCAGCCTCCAGGGCTTCTACAAGCTGGATCTGTTCATTATAAGCCCGGTGACGGTGACTCAGAGCCACGCGCAGACGAGGATAGTTCTTATATAAATAAGGTATCTTACGGTCTTTTCCTGTATCCCGCCACCCCTTGTTGCGGGTCAGGACAACCACATTGTGTTGCCAGCCCAGGTCAATGGCGTGCTGCACCGGAATACTGTCCGCAATGCCACCATCCAACATCGGAATACCATCCACATACACAATCTTGCTCACATACGGCAAACTGCTGGAAGCACGCACCACATCCAGTGCACGCTGCCTGTCATGATTCTCGGAAAGATACATTGCCTTGCCCGTAAGACAATTGGTAGTAACCATCTCAAAACCTTCGGCATACTTAAAATAGGTATCAAAATCGAAGGGCAAGAGCTGGTTCGGAAACTTATCGTAGAGCAATTTGCGGTCGAAGATACACCCTTGGGTCACCAGATGGCGGACACCGATATACTGGTATCGGGCCAGATAATCGATGTTTGAGATACGGGCACGCCGAGGCTGGCGGCTCATATACGACATACCATTACATGCCCCAGCCGATACTGCCACCGTATAAGGGAAATAAACATCATGCTTCATGAATGCATCCAGCACCCCACTGGTGAAGACCCCTCGCATGCCTCCTCCCTCAAGAACCAAACCTGTTGTTTTCAAATCCAATTTCATTACACACTCTCTGCTTTTAAATTTCTCAAAATAATTATATTTTGCTCGCAGCATAGACAATTTTCTTACATTTTGTCTAGCAAACAAGCCGTTTTTATATTAATTATTTATAAAATCATGCATTTTATTCAATTTTGCTTGCAAAGATACGTATTTTTTGGGAAATAATTGCTAACTTTGCAAGCAAAATAATATAAAATACTAAAAATATGTTCAGCAAAGAGACTTACATCAGCCGCAGACAGGAACTGAAGAAGCTCGTGAAAAGCGGCGTAATTATACTTTTCGGAAACAATAATTCACCATGTAATTTCCCGAATAACGGGTATTACCCTTTCCGTCAGGACTCTACATTCCTTTATTATTTCGGATTGCAGCGTGACGGTCTGGTAGGTGTGATAGATATAGACAACGACATTGAAACCCTGATTGGCGACGACATCGACCTCGTAGACATTGTATGGTACGGAAGCGTTGACAGTGTTCATGACCTTGCAGCACAGGTAGGCGTTCACAACTCAGCACCTATGAAAACGCTCAAGACCATCTGCAACGACGCCATGTCGAAGAAGCGCAAGATTCATATCCTTCCGCCTTACCGCTACGACATTAAGTTGCAAGTATTCGACCTTCTGGGCATTCATCCTAACCAGCAGAAAGAAGAGGCCAGCATGGACCTCATCAAGGCTGTAGTGAAGATGCGTTCAACCAAGACCCAAGAAGAAATCGAGGAATTGGAGCGTGCTGCAGTCATCGGATACAAGATGCATACCACAGCGATGAAACTCGTACGTCCGGGTGTGACAGAAAAATATGTAGCAGGTCAGGTAAGCGGCGTTGCCCACTCTTACGGATCCATGGTCAGTTTCCCAACCATCTTCAGCCAGCACGGTGAAATTCAGCATGGTTATCCATCTATGAATGTACTGGAAGAAGGCAGACTGGCACTCTGTGATGCAGGTGCAGAAACCATGAACAACTACTGTTCAGACAACACCCGCACCATGCCGGTGAGCGGAAAGTTCAGCCAGCGCCAGTTGGAAATCTACTCTATTGTAGAAGAATGCCACGACCATGCACTGGATGTTGCCAAGCCAGGCGTAAAATGGGCTGACGTACACTTCTCTGTTTGCCGCCTGCTCTTCGACCGCATGAAGGAGCTCGGACTAGCCAAGGGTGATACAGAAGAGGCTGTAAAGGCTGGCGCACACGCCATGTTCCTGCCTCACGGATTGGGCCACATGATGGGAATGGATGTTCACGACATGGAGAACCTCGACCAGATTAACGTTGGTTTCGATGAAGAAGTACGCCCTAATCTGGAGCAATTCGGTACCAACTGCCTGCGTATGGGTCGCCGTCTGCAGGAAGGTTTCGTAGTAACCGATGAGCCGGGAGTTTACTTCATCCCTGCCCTCATCGACGACTGGAAGGCATCCGGCCACTGTGCAGAATTCCTCAACTTCGACAAGATTGAGACCTACAAAGATTTCGGTGGTATCCGAATTGAGGACGATGTACTCATCACCAAGGATGGTTGCAGATTCCTGGGCAAAGACCGCATTCCTTATCATCCAAAAGATGTTGAGGAGTTCATGGCAGCCAACAAGGAATAAAATTCCCGGAAAGAAGCAATTTCTGAAAAAAGAAATCAGTTCTCAGAAAGAGATATTTCTGAAAAGAAAATCAGTTCTCAGAAAGAGATATTCGAGAGAAGATATAAAAAGAACATTAATATAAAGAGAAAAGAATTCATGAAGAAAACTATGATTGTTGCAGCCTTGATGGCTTTGGTAGCCACAGGAGCAAATGCGAAGAATGCTGCAGACTCTGCAAAAGTAGCAAAGAACAAACCAGTATTTACAGTGGTAAAGCAGAACCCTATCACTAGCATCAAGGACCAGAACCGCAGTGGTACGTGCTGGGCTTACTCTACCCTCAGCTACTTCGAGAGCGAAATCTTGAAGAAGACAGGCAAGACCTACGACCTCAGCGAGATGTTCGTAGCCAACAAGACTTATATGGACCGCGCCACAGTGGCAGTAAGAATGCACGGCGACGTGAGCTTCTCTGAGGGTGGTAGCGCCTACGATGTACTCTATGCTTTGCAGCACTATGGTATTGTACCTGAGTCAGCCATGCCTGCACCAGGTTCATTGACAGGTGACTCTCTGGCTAACTTCGGTGAGTTCTTCGCTGTAATGACTCCATACGTAGAGGCAGTAGCAAAGAGCACATCCAAGAAGCTTTCTCCAGCTTGGAAGAGCGGTCTTCAGGGCATCATCGACTCTTACATCGGTAAGACTCCTGCGAAGTTTACATACGAGGGCAAGCAGTATACTCCACAGAGCTTCTGCCAGAGCCTCGGTTTGAATCTTGATGATTATGTAACCATCACCAGCTACACCCACCACCCAATGTGGAGCAAATTTGCTGTTGAGGTACAGGACAACTGGCGCTGGCCTTTGAGCTACAACGTTCCAATGGAAGACATCTGCAAGATTATCGACAACGCTGTAAACAACGGTTACACAGTAGCTTGGGGCGGTGACGTAACAGAAGATGGTTTCACTCGCAAGGGTCTCGGTATCGCTTACGACGTAAAGAAGGTTCGCTCTATGGCCGGTACAGATGCTGACCATTGGTTCAAGCTCTCTAAGGACGAGAAGAAGGAGAAGTTTGATTCTCTCGGCGTAAATGCTCCTGAGATTGTTCCTACACAGGCTATGCGTCAGGAAGCATTCGACAACTGGGAGACAACTGATGACCATGGTATGCACATCTACGGTATTGCTAAGGACCAGAACGGCAAGGAATACTACATGGTTAAGAACTCTTGGGGCGAGTATGGTGACTACAAGGGAACCTGGTACATGACCAAGGCCTTCGTAGCTTACAAGACTATGGACTTCATGGTTAACAAGAATGCCCTCCCTAAGGACATCCGCAAGAAGCTCGGAATCTAAGAGAGTTTTAATAGTTAACAGTTTATAGTTAACAGTTTATAGACTTTCTATGGATATTCTCCTAGACAAAAATATTCAAGGGGCAGCAAACCGATGAGTTTGCTGCCTTTTTTGTTGCCAAGAAAATCATATATTTACTTATTTCGGTTTATCAGAAAATCACATATTAACCTCTTTCTGTTTACCAAGAAATCATATATTTACTTATTTCGGCTCACCAAGAAAATCTCTTAATTACTTCTTTTTATTTGCCAACAAGTCTTATTTTTACTTATTTCTAGGTAATTTGGTAAAATTCCTCCCTAAACATTTCCTTTTGTCATTTAATTTTCGTAACTTTGGGGGCAGAAATAAAAAATAATTAAAATGCATTTTAAATGGAATTACGAATCACCAACACCTGAACAGCAAAAAGCAGCTGAAGAATTAGGCGCCAAGCTAAACATGAGCCCGGTTCTTGCCCATTTACTCATCAAGCGCGAGATTACGACAGAATCTGCAGCCAAACGGTTCTTCCGTCCACAGCTCTCAGATCTCATCAATCCATTCCTGATGAAAGACATGGATATTGCCGTAGACCGCCTGAACGATGCAATGGGTAGAAAGGAACGTATCCTCGTTTACGGAGACTACGACGTAGACGGATGCACCGCCGTTGCCCTGGTGTACAAATTCTTACAGCAATTCTATTCAAACATCGACTACTACATCCCCGACCGCTACGACGAGGGCTACGGAGTGAGTAAGAAAGGAATAGATTTTGCACATCAGACTGGTGTAAAACTGATTATTATTCTAGACTGCGGAATCAAGGCTATTCAGGAGATAGAATATGCCAAGAGTCTGGGAATAGACTTCATCATCTGCGACCATCATGTCCCTGACGACGTGATGCCACCTGCTGTGGCCATACTCAATCCGAAGCGTCCAGACGATTCGTTCCCTTTCAAGCATCTCTGCGGATGTGGTGTAGGCTTCAAGTTCATGCAGGCCTTCGCCAAGAACAACAACATTCCGTTCTCCAGACTCATTCCTCTGCTCGACTTCTGCGCCGTGAGTATTGCAGCCGACATTGTGCCGGTGGTAGATGAGAACAGAATACTTGCCTTCCATGGTCTTAAGTTGCTGAATACTAATCCAAGTATCGGTCTGAAATCCATCATCGACATCTGCGGACTGAGCGGGCGCGAACTCTCTATGAGCGACATTGTGTTCAAGATAGGTCCCCGCATCAATGCTTCAGGCAGAATGGAGAACGGCAAGCTGAGCGTAGATTTGCTTGTAGAAAGAGACTATTCCTCAGCCCTGCGCATGGCCAGACACATCAATGAGTATAATGAGCAGCGCAAAGACATAGACAAGCAGATGACTGAAGAAGCCAACGGCATCGTTTCGCGTCTGGAAAGCATGAAGCACAACTCCAGCATCGTGCTCTATGATGAAGGATGGAAAAAGGGTGTCATCGGCATCGTAGCTTCCCGACTCACCGAAATCTACTTCCGCCCTACCGTGGTTCTTACACGGGATGGCGACATGGCTACCGGTTCGGCACGCAGCGTTACGGGCTTTGACATCTACTCAGCCATCAAGAGCTGCCGCGACCTCCTGCTCAATTTCGGCGGTCATACCTATGCTGCCGGACTCACCCTGAGATGGGATAAGGTAAGAGAGTTCAGAGACCGGTTCCAGCATTATGTAGAAGAGCATATTTCGCCCCAACAGACAGAGCCTACGCTCAACATTGATGCAGAAATAGACTTCAAAGACATAACCAAGCATCTGCAAGCCGACTTGAAGCGCTTCTCTCCTTTCGGTCCGTGCAACCAGAAACCTATCTTCTGCACCAACCGGGTATACGATTACGGCACCAGCAAGGTGGTGGGCAGAGAACAGGAGCACATCAAGCTGGAACTGGTAGACTCCAAGTCGAGCACCGTATTAAACGGCATCGCTTTCGGTCAGAGTGCAGCAGCCCGCTACATCAAGAGCAAGCGAAGCTTCGACATTGCCTTCACCATAGAAGAGAATATATTCAAGAAAAACCAAGTTCAGCTTCAGATAGAAGATATCCGCCCAAACGAGGGATGAAGCTGAAGGATGAAGTATTTAGCCCCCAATATGGATTAGGCACAGATTATACAAATGGTAGATAAATATCAAGAAATACTACGCACATACTGGGGGTATCCTGACTTTCGCGGCATACAACGAGACATCATCGAGAGTATAGCCCGAGGTGAGGATACCCTCGGTCTTATGCCTACAGGTGGCGGCAAATCCATCACCTTCCAGGTTCCCGCCCTTGCCCAGAAGGGCGTCTGCATCGTGGTTACTCCGCTCATTGCGCTGATGAAAGACCAGGTGCAGCATCTCAAGGCCCGCAACATTCTGGCAGAAGCCATCTACACAGGCTTGTCGCGCCAGGAGATTATCCGAATATTGGAAAACTGTATTTTCGGCGAAATCAAGTTTCTGTATGTTTCGCCAGAACGCCTGTCTTCAGAACTATTCCAGACCAAGCTGCGCCACATTCCAGTGAGTTTCATCACGGTAGATGAAGCCCACTGCATCAGCCAGTGGGGTTACGATTTCCGTCCGTCTTATCTTGAGATTGCTAAAATCAGAGAGATGAAACCCGGAGTGCCGGTCCTTGCCCTTACGGCTAAACCCCCCCCCCAAGGGGGAGAAAGAAAACAGTCGGGATCC
>OGOQ01002028.1_pt1 | contig 13481 bp, 10 predicted proteins | sample 1552691 | NCBI WGS metagenome assembly OGOQ01 (sample SAMEA2580209, study PRJEB22360) | human gut metagenome | biome: human gut; feature: human-associated habitat; material: faeces | place: Denmark | collected 2008/2010
CGGGGGGACTTCGGCAAGGCCGCACCGCGGACGGAAGCCGCAGCCCATTTCGGGCTGAAACCCGACATCCCCACGATACTGATAGTGGGCGGCAGCCTCGGCACACGCACGCTTAACGAAACGATGAAACGCCATGCCGATGCACTGGGCACCCGGAACGAGGTGCAGGTTATATGGCAGACGGGCAAATACTACGAAAAGGAGATGGAGGCGTTCATGGCACAGAGGCACTACCCCAACATCTGGCGGGGAGCTTTCATCGACCGCATGGACTATGCCTATGCGGCGGCCGACGTGGTCGTCTCGCGTTCGGGAGCCTGCTCGGTTTCGGAACTCGCCCTCGCCGGCAAGGCCGTCATCTTCGTCCCCTCGCCCAACGTGGCCGAAGACCACCAGACCAAGAATGCCCGCGCCCTGGCCGACCGGGGAGCGGCCCTGCTCATTCCCGATGCCGAAGCGGTGGAGAAAGCCCTGCCCGCGGCCCTCGTCCTCGCCGGCGACCTGCCTCGCCGGGAGGAACTCGAACGGAACATCCGTACAATGGCTACACCCGACGCCGCACAGCAAGTGGCCTCTGAAATCATCAAACTCGCACGCAGACCATGACGGACACGCAAGCCAAAAATATCTATTTCCTGGGAATCGGCGGCATCGGCATGAGCGCCTTGGCGCGTTATTTCCTGCATGAAGGCAAGCGGGTGGCCGGTTACGACCGCACGCCCTCGCATCTGACGGACGAACTGGCGGCCGAAGGCGCGGAGATCCACTTCGAGGACGACGTGCGGCGGATTCCCGCGGAGTTTCTCGACCCGGCGGCGACGATGGTGGTGTATACCCCGGCCGTGCCGCAGGATCACGGGGAGTATCAATATTTCGTGAGTCACGGGTTCTGCGTCGAGAAGCGTTCGCAGATGTTGGGACATCTCGCCGAGGGCAAGTATGTGATGGCCGTGGCGGGGACGCACGGCAAGACCACGACCTCGACGCTCGTGGCGTGGCTCAACCGCGGCGTGACGGGCGGAGGAAGCGCTTTTCTGGGCGGAATATCGAAGAACTTCGGCGGCAATCTGGTGCTGGGCGCGGGGGCGCGGCTGGCGGTCGAGGCCGACGAGTTCGACCGTTCGTTCCTGCGGTTGTATCCCGACGTGGCGGTGATTACCTCGGCGGATGCCGACCACCTCGACATTTACGGCACGCACGAGGCGGTGAAGGAGGCTTTTTCGCAGTTCGTGCGGCAGATCAGGCCGGGCGGGTTCCTCATTATCAAAGAGGGGGTGGATATCGTGCTGGACAATCCGCAGATCACCGTTTACCGCTATTCGTACGACGTGCCGTGCGATTTCTACGCCCGCAACGTGCAGCTGCTCGAAGGCGGGCATTACCGCTACGACATCGTGACGCCCGGCGGCGTGGTCGAGGGGTGCACGCTCGGCATTCCGGGATGGGTCAATATCGAGAATTCGGTGGCGGCCGCGGCGTCGATATGGTGTGCGGCGCAGGCCGAAGGCACGACGCCCGATGCGGAGAGGCTGAGAGAGGCGCTGGCGTCGTTTGCGGGCGTGAAGCGGCGTTTCGAATTCTATGTCAATACGCCGAAGCAGGTTTACATGGACGACTACGCCCACCATCCGCGCGAGCTGGCGGCGACGCTGACGTCGGTGCGCAAAATGTTTCCGGGACGGCGCATCACGGCGCTGTTCCAGCCGCACCTCTACACGCGGACGCGCGACCTTTACAGGGAGTTCGCCGAAGCGTTGTCGCATGCCGACGACGTGGTGCTGCTGCCGATCTACCCGGCGCGCGAGGAGCCGATCGAAGGCGTGACGTCGGAGATCATCGCCCAAGGCGTGACGGTGCCGTGCCGCATCGTGGAGCGGGCGGCGCTGGCCGATACGGTGGCGGCGATGGACACGGACGTGGTGGTGAGCTTCGGCGCGGGCAACATCGACGCCTGCTGCGGGGCGATCGCCGAAAAGCTGAAAGCGAAGAGTTAGCCGGGGGACCGGCGGCCGGGGCGCATGTCCGCCGGACCGGATGTAAAAACCGCAGAAGACGAACCGACGGATAATCAGAGAATAAAGACGAGTTTGAAAAAATACCTCCGATACGCACTGCTCACGCTTTTGTGGGGCACCGTGGCCGCATATGTCATTTATGCGGGGACGGCGGCGGGGAGGTTGCGTGCCGGGAAGAAGGTCGGCAGGGTCGAGATCGAGGTGGTGGACAGCTCGTCGATGGGCTATCTGGTGTCGGGCCGCATGGTGCGCGAGTGGATCGCGCACAGCGGAATCAAGACGAACGGCACGGCAGTTGATGCGGTAGAGCTGGCGGCCATCGAGGCCCTGATCGCCAAAAACGGATTCGTGGAGCGCGTGGACGCCTATGTGACTTACGGCGGCGTGCTGCATATCGACATCAGCCAGCGCAGGCCCCTGCTGCGGCTGCTGACCGACGGCGTGGATTCGTACGTCACGCCCGAAGGCTATGTCTTCGCCGCGCCCCGCGCCTCGTCGCTCTACGTGCCGGTGGTGACGGGGGCTTACCGTCCGCCGTTTCCCGCGTCGTTCGTCGGCTCCGTGCGCGGGCATATCGACCTCGAACGGGCGAAGATCGACAAGCGGATCGCGGAGCTGGAGCGTGAGAAGTACCCCTTCTTCCGGCGCGAACTGCAGAACGACCGCAACATATCGGCGCTGCGCCGCATGCGCATCAAGAAGCAGTGGTGGCGGATGGAAAGCTCCGCGGCGTTCGATGCGCGGGTCGAAGAGCTGCGCGCCCGCAAGGCGGAACTGCGGCGCAAATACCGCTACGAAGCGCGTCTGGTGCAGGAGGGAATAGACCGCATCGCGCAGCGGCAGGAGGCCGAAAGGCTGAAACAAAAAAAGTTGGAGAAAAGCTACGAAGATTTCATGAAACTGCTTACCTTTGTAGAGTTCATCGAAGATGATGACTTCTGGAGGTCGGAGGTGGTGCAGATTGCCGCGCATACGACCCCCAGCGGAGCTTTAGAGGTGGAGCTGGTGCCCCGGAGCGGCCGCCATACCATCGTCTTCGGACGTATCGAGCAGGTGGAGCGCAAATTCGACAAATTGCTGCGTTTCTACCGCAGCGGTCTTATGAACATCGGCTGGGGGGAGTACCGGACGATAGATATCAGATACAACGATCAGGTGGTTTGCAAGAAATAAAAGGATTATACCGTGGAAAGAAAGAATTATACCGTTGCCGTCGATCTGGGTTCGTCGAACGTCGTGGTGGCTGTCGGCGAGAAGAACGCCGAAGAGCGGCTCGATGTGGTGTGCGTCGTGTCGAAACCCGTCGAGGGGGTCAATGCGGGCAAGATTGAGAATATCGAACTGGTGAGCCGCGCCATCCGCGAAGCCGTGTCGGAGGCCGAGGAGCAGTTGGGAATCCGCATCACCGAGGCCTATGCCGGTATTTCGGGCGACTTCGTGCGCTGTGCGCGGCATATGGACCACGTCTTCGTCTACGATCCGCAGAACGGTGTCAATCAGAAGGACGTCGATGCGCTGTTCGACCGCATGCGCAACGTGCAGGCGCCCGACGACGAGACCATCATGGACCGCGTACCCCAGAACTATGTGGTGGACGACAATCAGGAGGTGAAGAATCCCGTGGGGTCGTTCGGCAAGAAGCTCTCTTCCACGTTCAACTTCATCCTCTGTCTCAAGACCCCGATGCAGCGGCTCGACATGGCCCTCAAACGGGTGGGAATCAAGATGCTGAGCGTTACGTCGAACGCCATAGCCACGGCCGAGGCGGTGCTGCTGCCCGACGAGAAGGAGGAAGGCGTGGCCGTGGTGGATATCGGCGGCGGCGTGACCGACGTGGCGGTTTACTACCGCAACGTGGTGCGTTATATCGCCACGATCCCGATGGGGGCGACGGCGATCAACCGCGACATCCGCACGATGAGCGTGCCCGAAAAGCATGTGGAAAGTCTCAAACAGAAATACGGCTCGGCGGTGGCCGAGCTGGCTCCCGAAGACAAACTGATCCGCGTGAACGGCCGCACGGCCCGCGAGGCGAAGGATATTCTGCTGCGCAATCTGGCGACGGTGATCGAAGCCCGCGCCACGGATATCGCGGAGTTCGTATTGCAGGAGATCAAGGATTCGGGATATATCGGCAAGCTGGCTTACGGGATCGTTCTGACGGGCGGTTCGGCCAAGCTGAAGGACCTCGACGAACTGTTCCGCCGGGTGACGGGCATGGATGTGCGCGTCGCGTCGGCCGAGACCGGGATTGCCGAGGAGTCGAAAGAGAAGGCCGCCGATCCGGCTTACGCCACGGCGGTCGGCATTCTGCTGAAAGGCGCCGAGCAGGGCGCCTGCGCATTTGTCGAGCGGCCCGTGGCCCGGCCTGCGGAACAGCAGGGCTTCCGGCCCCCGCAGCCGCAGCCCGCTCCTGAGTTCCGCCACACGCCGCGCTTCCAGCAGCCTGTGCAGGCGCCGCCCGCAGCTCCGGCGGCGGAAGAGGCGGAGGAGGATGCCGCTGCGGAACGTGAGGAGGCCCCGGTGATCGAACCCAAGCGCAAGCGCGACTGGGGCTCGATTTTCCAGAAGACCTTCGACAAGATCAACAAGAGTTTCACGGCCGCCGAGGACGAAGAGATTTAAGGGATAATTTGCCGCGCCCCGGTGTCCGGCCCACGCGGCGGTCTTACGGCGGTGTTTGCGGCATGAATTTCGTGTTTGCGGGGACGGTTCGGCGATGTGAAGGTCCGGCGATGCGGAGGTCCGGCGATGCGGCCGCGGTTAACGCCGGTTTTGGCCGGGGAGCGGTTTCTGCAGATGTGGCGGACAGCCGGGGGAAATTCGGACGGCGGGATTCAGCGGATGTCGGGAACTGCAGACGGGAAGCCGGCTGCGGGAATGATTTATAGTTAAGAATGTGGAGAAAGGAGTTAGAGATATGACAGACGAATTGATGTCGGAGATCAAAGCCCCGAAGACGGACGGTTCGATCATTATGGTGGTGGGCGTCGGCGGTGCCGGCGGGAATGCCGTGAACCATATGTGGAACCTCGGTATACGGGGTGTGACGTTTCTGGTTTGTAACACCGACCAGCAGGCGCTGGACAAGAGTCCCGTGGAGTTGAAGATACGCCTCGGCGCAGAGGGACTGGGGGCCGGAAACGACCCGGAAAACGGCCGCCGCGCGGCCGTGGAGTCGCTGCCGGAGATTCGTCAGCACCTCGAAGAGTCGGGGACGCGCATGCTCTTCATCACGGCGGGCATGGGCGGCGGAACGGGTACGGGCGCGTCGCCCGTCATCGCCAAGCTGGCCAAGGAGATGGGACTGCTGACCGTGGCGATCGTCACTTCGCCGCTGGCCGTCGAAGGCAAGATCCGCTACGAGCAGGCTTTCAGGGGCATCGAGGAGCTGCGGCAGAACGTGGATTCGCTGCTGATCATCAATAACGAGAATATTCTCGAAATATACGGACGCCTGTCGCTCAAGCAGGCGTTCGGCAAGGCCGACGACATTCTGTGTTCGGCGGCCAAGGGCATCGCCGAGATCATCACGGTGGAGAGCGACTTGGTGAACGTCGATTTCGCCGACGTGTCGAAGGTCATGCGAGACAGCGGCCGCGCCCATATGGCCGTGGCGACGGCCGAGGGCGACAACCGCGCCGAAGCGGCGGCCGAAGCGTCGCTGCGTTCGCCGCTCTTGGACCACAACCTGATTTCGGGGGCGAAGAACATCCTGCTCAACATCTCGGTCGCGGATGCCGACGGCCTGATGTACGAGGAGGTGGTGCGGATTCTGGAGTACATTCAGGCGCACGCCAGCGTGCAGGACGACAACGGCGTGATTCACAACGCCAATATCATATGGGGTACGAGCGAGAAGCCCCAGCTGGGCAACGCCATCGAACTGGTGGTGGTGGCCACGGGGTTCTCGGGCGATGCGTCCGTCGACGTGATGAAGCAGATCATCCCCCCGGCGCGTATCACGGAACCGGTGAAGGAGCCTGTGGCTCCCGTGCTGGAGCCGATCAAGCCGGTCGTACCGCCCAAGGCCGCCGTGCAGCGGCCGCCCGAACAGGTGATGCTGGGGGCGAAATCGACGCGTTACAGCAACATCGAACTGTTGCTGAGCAAGCCCGCCTATCAGTCGCGCAACTCGAAATTCGTCGTGCAGATGCCCGGCGGACGCAAGGAGGTGCTGAAGGAGGAGAACGATGCCGGCCAGCAGGCGCAGCAGGATGCGCAGGGCGGATCGCTTTTTGATTAACTAATAGACCGCCGGTTTGGAGGAGACTACAACTTCGTGGATTACGTTTAACGGGTTTTCGGCCCATATCGCCGTACTGTGTACGGTGACGCTGGGCCTGCTGTGCGTTTCGGCGCTCGTGTCGGGCGCTGAAACTTCGTTTTTTTCATTGTCGCACAACGATATACGCCGCCTGCGCAAACGCACGACGGCGTCGGCCGAGGCGGTGCTCCGCCTGCTGACGAACGTGGACCTGTTGCTGGCGACAATTCTCGTGGTGAACAATCTGGTGAATATCTGCATCGTCATCCTCACGTCGAGCATCATAGATTCGGTTTTCACCTTCCTGCGGTTCGAATTCCTCTTCAAGACCGTACTGGTGACCTTTCTGCTGCTGCTCTTCGGCGAGATACTGCCCAAGGTGCTGGCGCAGACCATTCCCGTGCGCTTCGCGCAGTTCGCCGCGCGGCCCCTCACGGTGCTGCGGTGGATTTTCTATCCGATCTCCTATGCGCTGGTGCGGACGAGCAGCCGCATCAGCGAGAAGGCTTCGCACAAGAGCGAGATTTCGCTCGACGAGCTGGCCGACGCGGTGGACATGACCCAGAGTTCGAGTCCTGAGGAGCATGTGATGCTGTCGGGAATCGTCAATTTCGTCAATACCGAGGTGCAGGAGATCATGAAGCCCCGCGTGGACATCACGGTGCTCAACATAACCGACGATTACGAGACGGTCAAGAAGACCATTATCGAGTCGGGATTTTCGCGCATCCCCGTCTACGAGGACGACATAGACAACATCAAGGGAACGCTTTATGTCAAGGACCTGCTGCCCTACATCAACCACGGCAGCGAGTTCGGCTGGCAGCAATTGGTGCGCAAGCCCTATTTCGTGCCGGAACACAAGAAGATCAACGACCTGCTGGCCGACTTCCAGTCCAATAAGATCCATATGGCGATCGTCGTGGACGAGTACGGCTCGACGCTGGGACTGGTGTCGCTGGAGGATATCATCGAAGAGATCGTGGGCGAGATTTCGGACGAAAGCGACGCCGACGAAAGTTTCTTCACGCGGCTCGACGAGAAATGTTTCATCTTCGACGGCAAGAGCCATCTGGGCGACTTCGAACGGGTGCTGGGGCTGGACGAGGAGATTTTCAACGACGTGAAGGGCGAGGCCGAGACGCTGGCCGGGCTGATGCTCGAACTCAAGCGCGACTTCCCCCGCAAGGGCGACGTCTTTACGTCGCACGACATCCGTTTTACGGTGCAGGAGATGGACGGGCACCGTATCGACAAAATCCGTGTAGATTTGCTGGCATGACGAAGGGGCTCTTCATCGAGCCGCCGATGACCGAGGCGGAAGCCGCTGCGCGGGTGACGCCCGGCGAGCGGGCCGCCGCGCAGGAGTTTCTGCGCGAACGCCGCCGCAGGGAATTCCTGACATGGCGTGCCGTCGTACGCCGCGAGCTGGGGGACGACGTGTCGATCGCCTATGATGAGGCGGGGGCGCCCGTCATTCGGGGGCGCGAGGTGCATATCGGGGTTTCGCACTGTCCGGGCCGGGTGGCGGTCTGCATATCGGATGCGCCGTGCGCCGTCGATGTCGAACCCGAATCGCGGGATTTCAGCCGCGCCGCGTCGCGTTACATGTCGCCTGCCGAGCGGGCGCTTTCTGACGATCCGTTGCTGCCGGCCGCAGTCTGGTGCGCGAAGGAGACCCTGTACAAATATGCCGGGCGGCCGGGGCTGGATATGCTGTACGACCTGCATGTCGAGGCGGTCGTTTTCGAAGCCGGAGTCGTCGTGGGGCGTATCGCGGACGGGGAGCCGCTGCGGCTTTCGCTTAAGCGCGCCGACGGGTTTATCGTTGTATATATTTTGTAGTTTCGGGGCGTGTACCCGATAATAATCCTCTAAAATCCTGCCGGGAGCCGTGCGGCTGAAGCTGGCAGTCGAGGGGAATGCGGGGGCGGAACCGGGGTTAGGATTGCCGGAGCGGATGAGGATAAGGCCGGAGGGGCCGAGGGGCTGCCTGCGGGGTTGGAGCGGGGGCCTGCGGGATGGAGTCGGGATTTGCTGCGTCTGCCGGAAAAGAGTGGCCGGATTGCCGTCGTCTCAGAAGGCTTCCGAAGCGGTGAAGAGGAATGCCGAGGAGCGTTTGCGGTCCCACGGGAGGTTTTGGTTGCCGTAGACGCCCCAGCCGTAGTCGAGACGGATGTTCATGCGGTTCTTGAATTCGAAGCGGTAGCCGCAGCCGAAACTGTAGAGCGTATTGTCCCACCGGAATTTGTCGGTGCCCCAGACCTGACCGCCGCCGATCCAGCCCACGATGCCGTGACGGCGGTAGATTTTCTGCCGCAGTTCGATCTGCGTCTCGACGAGCCGTTTGTCGCGGTAACGCCCCTCGTAATAGCCGCGCATGCGTTCCATGCCGCCCAGCTTGGCGTACATGTGCCACGACGGGGTGCCCGCCGTGCAGTCGGCATAGAGATCGTAGGCGAAGATGGCGCCTTTCCAGAGTTTCTGATAGAAGTCGAACGTCAGTGTGAAACGCCCGAAGTTACGGCGCGTATTGCCCAGCCACTGGGGATACCATTTGGCTTCGGCCTTGATGAAGATGCCTTTCGAGGCGTTGAAGGTCACGTCGCGCGTGTCGTACTGCGCGAAAATGCCGAGATTGGTGTTGAAGGCGTTCGGTTTGTCGCCCGTGGCGGCGATGAAGTTCGAGAAGGGGTCCTGTTTCTCCGGGTCGTAACGTTTGTTGTCCTTATATAAATCGTAGAGTTCGCCGATTTGACCGCCGGGTTTTTCCTTTTCGTGGTTGTCGATTGCGGTGAAGTACTCTCCCATGCCGCTCGACTTGTATTTGGCGCCGGTGTAGTCGATGCCGCCGCTGACGCCGATGTAGAACCGTCCGACGAGCGACGTGCAGTAGGAGATGCGGAAAATGCCCATCGTCGTGGTCAGGTCCTGCGCGTAACCCTCTTTTCCGGCCTTGTGGCCCACGCCGTAGAATGCGCCCGGAAAGTAGACGAAGGCTCCCGAATAGCTCAGACGCCGTTTGTTGTGCTGGAAGATGTTGTCGCCCGAAAAGCGGAGCAGCAGGAATTTTTGGGTCGTGATGTTGCCGTAGATCGAGATGTTGGAGGGAGCGGTCACCGAGTCCGTGCGGTCGAGACGGTACAGACCGGCGACGAGGAAGCCCAGACCGAAGCCGACGTCGGACGAGTAGTTGGGACCGGGGGCGAGGCTCCAGTCGATCTTTTTCTCGAACGTGCGGTCCACGTTCGAGCGGCTGTAGTAGTCGATGATCCGGCGGATGAAGCCCTTGCGCTGGGCGGACGTCGTGAGCGCTGCCGTGTCGGCGGGCTGGCGGCCCGGCCGCGCTTCGGCCGCGCCGATACGGGACAGAGCCTCCTGAGTCGAAGGAAAATTGTCTTTCGAGGTGTCGGTGGTTTGGGCCGTTGTCGTAAATATCGTCAGCAACAGGCTGACAGTTAGGAAGATCCTATATCCCTTTTCCATTAAAAGTGAGGTTGAAGGCGGTTTAAAGATAGCAATTTTTCGCCAAAGTTCAAAATGGACACATTCAGGGCGTTCGGGGTTTCCCGATACGGAGATAAATTTCTATCTTTGCGGGGACCGGTGCCGGCCCGTCCGACTGTGGGACTTGTCCGACTGTGGGATCCGTTTGCTGTCCGGCCCGATGATTGCCGGACACGCTGATTGCCCGATAGGCCCGGTTGCCGGATCGGAAATTTGCCGGACCCGATGATGTCGGATCATTATTGAACTGCATGGAAATTACACGCCCCGTACCTTCGCCGAATCCGGTTGAACAGACCGACGCCGCTCTGCTGCAGACCGCAGAGGAGGTGTCCGATGCGGTTTTCCGCAGCGTGCCCCTGCCCCCGCTGATGCGCGAGCATTTCTGGGTGCAGTCGTCGGTGTTTGCGGGTTGCATTTTCCCGGCGCCCGTGTTGCAGGGTTCTCATTTTACGGACGTCACGTTCCGAAACTGCGATCTGTCGAACGCCGATTTGTCGGGATGCAGTTTCCAGCGGGTCGAATTCGTGGAGTGCAAGCTGGTCGGCGCCAACCTTTCGGAGGGGACGTGGCAGCATGTCGTTTTCGAACGCTGCAAGATGGAATTCGCCAATTTTACGCTGGGAAAATTCCGGGGCGTCCGTTTTGCCGGCGGAACGATGCGCAGCGTCGGATTCGACGAATGCCGGTTCGAACGTGTGGAGTTCTCGCTCTGCGACCTTACGATGGCGGAATTCAGTCGGACACGGTTGAAGGGGCTTTCGTTCGTCGATTCGGATATTCGCGGAATCCGGGTAGGCGATACCGGATCGTTCGAGCTGAAAGGTTTGAAAGTCAGTGCGCTGCAGGCTTCGGAGCTGGCGCGTCTTCTGGGACTGGAAATCGAGGAGTAATTGTTATTCAAAAAATTTACATAATTCTTAAAAAATATTAATAAAAATGTTTGGAAGTTTGTTTTCCGGGCATTACCTTTGTCGCATCTTAGATGATAAAATATTTTAAGAATTATTTAAAATTATTTAGTATGAAGGCGAAGATCAATGCGTGGTTCCGTACCGCTATGGTTCTGTTGGGAGAGAGCATCAAACTGAGAGCGATGTAAGGCTCCCCTTTTTTGAGACAACAATAAAACTTCGATATACGAAAGAGTCCCGGCTTTACGGCCGGGACTCTTTTATTTTGGGTTTCCGCGGGGGCGAGCTGGATTGCATCCGGGATGCAGGGTGAAGTGCGCCGGATTTCAGCAGTTTGTTCCCACCGGGTTGCTCCCGCTGAACGGTCCTGCCGGCGGCCGGCCCGGAACTGTTCAGCGGACTGCGGTATCGGAGCGCTCCGCTGAATTGTTCCGCCGTTTCGTACGGTCGGCTTGTTTCACGGGACTGCTCCGTCCGCTATTTGAGCCCCAGCCGCTTGGCGGTCTCCTTGGGCAGCGCGTTCTTGTTGACCATGATCGAAGTGGTCTTGTACTCGACGAACGGCCGCGAGAAGTACCAGAACCCGTCGTAGGGCGGGCGTACGTCCCACGAATTCTGGACCTTGAAGTAGCGGTTGCCGGCCTGATCGGTCGCCGTGCCCATGATGACCATGCCGTGGTCGTCGGTGGTCTCGTAGTTGTCGAACGCCTGCTGGCGCATCTCCTGCGTGATTCTCAGCTCCTTGCCGGGCTTGTCGAACTTATAGAGCGCATCGTCCTTCTCCTTCTGGGTCAGTTTGCCCCAGCGCTCGGCTTCGGTGCCGTCCATGTTCGCAAGGTCGGCTTCGGGGATGATGCCGATGGCTTTGGTACGGCTGAAACCCTTCTCGCTCACGTCGGTGCCCCACGATACGGGGTAGCCGTTGGCCAGCGCGTTGTCGATGACGGTCATCATCTCGTCGAGCGGCAGGTTGTAGACCGTGCCCCACATCCAGTTGTCGGGAATCTCGATGATGAACTGCGTATAGAACGGATGATGCGTGAAGGAGGTGATGTCGATGTAGTCGTCCATGTCGATCGGCAGCGATGCGGCAAACGACCGGGGCGTATACTCCTTGCCCTCGTAGGTGAATGTTTCGGGCATCCGGCCGAAATACTCGTCGAGGATGGCGTCGAAGCCGCGCTTCCATGCCGTCGAAAGCGCTTTGTCCGAGGATTTGCCGCTGGCTGTGATCACGGCGTCGAGGTAGGCCTTCAGCACGAGCGACAGTTCGTGGAAATCGGCTTTCTCGGTGCCGTAGTTGAAGCCCGGATAGGCCTCCTGCGGTACGATGCCGTGGTTCTTGATTCCTTCGGTCACGTCGTGCGAAGCGCCGCCCTCGGCGAAGTTGATCTCGCCGTGCATGCGGACGTATTTCACGGCCTTGTCCATGAACGTGTGGCGCACGATCCACATCTCGGAGAGGTGGACCGGACGGCCGCCGGCGCGCAGGATCTCGCCTTCGAGGAACGAGAGAGTCGAGTAGCACCAGCAGGTGCCGCTGCGGTGCTGGTCCTTGACCGGGGTCATGGGGATCAGCCTGACGTCGGTGAATCGGTATCCCTCCGGCTCGGTTGCGGCGGGAGTCTGCGCTGCGGCCGCGAAGGCGGTGCAGAACGCAAGGGCTGTCAGCAGGAATTTTTTCATCGCTTGTGCTGTTTGGGTATTGGTGTTCGGTTACTTCTTCGAGGAAGAGACGATCTTCCGGCACTCTTCGAGCGTCAGCGTCTCTGGCTTGGCGCCTTTCGGTAGGCGGTAATTCTTGCCTTTGTAGGCGATATAGGGTCCGTAACGGCCGTTCTTGACCAGCATGTCGGGATCTTCGGGGAAGCTGCGCAGCGGAGTGTTGGCCGCGGCTGCGGCAGCCTGCTGGGCGCGCACGACCTCCACGGCGCGCTCGTAGGTGAGCGTGTAGGGGTCGTCGCCCTTCTGAAGCGAGGCGAACGACTTGCCGTGGCGCACGTAGGGCCCGTATTTGCCGATGCCGACCGAGAGCTGCTCGCCCTCCAGCTCGCCGAGGTCGCGGGGCAGGGCGAAAAGCTCCAGCGCCTCTTCGAGCGTGATCGACTCGATCAGCTGGCCCTTCTTGAGCGACGCGAAGCGTCCCTTTTCGCCTTCGTTGCCTTCGATCTCGACCATCGGGCCGTAGCGGCCGATGCGGGCCTTGACGACATGTCCGGTTTTGGGGTCGTTGCCCAGAATGCGGGCCTGACTCTTCTTGTCGGTCTGCGTGCCGATGGCCGTATCGACCATCTGGTGGAAGGGTCCGTAGAAGTCGTGGATCATCGTGTCCCAAGTGATGTCGCCGTCGGCCACGCGGTCGAACTCCTTCTCGACGTTGGCCGTGAAATTGTAGTCCATGATGGGTTTGAACTGCGTTTCGAGGTAGTCGTTGACGACCATGCCGATGTCCGTGGGCGAAAGGCGGTTCTTCTCCTTGCCGAAGTTCTCCGTGAGGTTCTTCGAGGTGAGTTTGTCGCCCGTGAGCATGAGCTGGACGTAGCCGCGTTTCTGACCGTCCTTGTTCTGTTTGACCACGTAACCGCGGTTGATGATCGTGGTGATGGTCGGGGCGTAGGTCGAAGGACGGCCGATGCCCAACTCTTCGAGCCGCTTGACCAGCGACGCCTCGTTATAGCGGGCCGGGGCCTGCGTGAAGCGCTCCGTCGCGGTGATCTGGGTCGAAACGACCCGGTCGCCCGCGGTCATCTTGGGCAGCAGGCCCTCGCCGCTCTCGGC
>OGOQ01002034.1_pt1 | contig 13438 bp, 10 predicted proteins | sample 1552691 | NCBI WGS metagenome assembly OGOQ01 (sample SAMEA2580209, study PRJEB22360) | human gut metagenome | biome: human gut; feature: human-associated habitat; material: faeces | place: Denmark | collected 2008/2010
CGCCCGCCGGCCGCAAGACGCCCGTCTTCATGGCGCACGGTCTCTTCGACTCCGTCATTTCGCCACTGACCGCCAAGCGCAGCGCTCAGGTCATTCAGGAGATCAACCCCGACTTCCGCTGGCTTCCGTTCGACATGGACCACGAAATCTGTCAGGACGAGCTCGCGGCGCTGGCACAGTTCCTCCGCCAGCATCTCTGAGACAGGACCCAACTCTCATTACGCAAAGCCTGTGCGGACTTCCGCGCAGGCTTTGCCGCTTGCAGGATAAAAGAAAAGGCCGGTGCAACGACTGCATCGACCTTAGCTTTTGATGGTCCCCAGAGAGAGACTCGAACTCTCATGGTTGTTCACCGGCGGATTTTGAATCCGCTGCGTCTACCATTCCGCCATCCGGGGAACCCTTTCAAATTAAGAAGCGCATTATGCCATATTTTCCGGGCCCAGTGGGCGGATCAGCTGATCGGGATGAGCCTCCCGCACGTCCCTGACGGCTTCTCCGACGGTGCGCCCGTCAGGCAGTCTCCAGTCAGGCAGCAGATCCGCAATCGGCACCAGCACGAAAAGGCGGTCGTGCATGCGAGGATGAGGAAGCGTCAGCACGGGATCGTCGGAAACCGTCCCCTCATAAGCAATCACGTCCAGATCGAGCGTTCTGGGCGCATTGACAACACCCGCCGGCCTAACGCGACCGTGTGCGTTCTCAATCGCCTGACAGGCGCGCAGAAGCGCCATAGGCTCAAGCGTCGTCTCGACCAGCACCGCAGCATTGACGTAGTCGGGACCGGAAGACTCGACGGGACTCGTCGTATAGAAGCGACTCGTACCGAGCACGCGGATGCCGTCCGTCCGTCCGAGCGCCTGCACAGCAGACCTGAGTGCCTCAACGGGCTGCCCCAGATTGGCTCCGAGCGCGATGATCGCCTCAGGCATCACTGCGCTCCTGACGGCTGCGGGAGAAGCGTCGCGGCGAACGGCGACGCCTTCTCGACGAGCGGCGCTCGCCATCCTCGGCAGGCGTTTCGCCGTCGGCGGACGCTACGCGGCGTCGATGGCTGCGGGCGGCGTCCCCCGTCATGCGGGCCTCGCGCTGGGCCTCTGCGATCATGCCTGCACGAGTTTCCTCGTCGGCGAGCGCAAAGGCGTCCCACCACTGAACGAGAGACTCGGGCACATGACCGAGCAGCGAGCGAAGCAGCATGAAGTCATAGGCAGCACGATAGCGGGGATGAGAGACAAGCGCATAGGCAGTCTTGCCCGTGCGGCGCTCGAACCTCGCCTGAAGCATCCACAGATCGTGGATGTCCGCCTGATAGCGTCGCTGGATGTTCAGCTGCTGGCACTGGGTGGCAAGCACGTCGACGCAGGCCGCATGAAGGGCGGCCATGCGACTCATACCCTTTTCATCCTCGTTGTAGCGCCAGCGCTTGACGACCTGTGGCCAGAGCAACGTGCCAAAAAGGAAGGAGGGCGAAATCTTCTTGCCGACGGCGATGCGCTCATCGGTACGCTTCAGGGCGAGCATCAGGAACTCCTCGCCATCGGGCTCGGAGACGATCACGTCCAGCAACGGCAGAAGCGCCTTGTGAAGTCCCTCCTGACGCAACTTCGAGATGCAGGCCACGGCATGACCGCAGGTCAGAAGCTTGAGCACCTCGTCGACCAGACGGGCGGAGGGCACGTTTTCGAGAAGCTTCGCCATTTTGGGAATCGGCGCTTCAGTGGCGGGCTCGATCGTGAAGCCGAGCTTCGCCGCGATGCGCACGGCGCGCATCATTCGCACGGGGTCCTCCCTGTAGCGCTCGGCTGGATCACCGATCATGCGAAGGCGCTTTGCGGCGAGATCTTCAAAGCCGCGGTGATAGTCGAAGAGCTCCTGCGTCTGGGGATCGTAGTACAACGCATTGATCGTGAAGTCGCGCCTGGCCGCGTCCTCCCACATCTCGCCGAAGACGTTGTCGGAGACGACGCGACCCGTGGCGTCCTTGCGCTGGCCCGCGCCCTCGAGCGCACGGAAGGTCGAGCACTCGATGATCTCGCGCCCGAAAATCACATGTACGAGCTTGAAGCGACGGCCGATGATCACGGCGCGGCGCTGGCAGCGCTTCACCTGTTCGGGCGTCGCATCGGTCGCCACGTCGAAGTCCTTGGGCGTGACGCCGAGCATCAGGTCGCGAACGGCACCGCCCACGATGTAGGCCTGGAAGCCGCGACGCTTGAGCGCCTCGCAGGTCGCCCGCGCCTCAGCCGACACCAGGGCCGGATCGATGCGGTGCTCATCTGCGGAAATCACGCGGGGATTCTTGACGACAACGGAACGGGGGGCGAACATGTCCCTCACCCGGTTGACAATACGGCCAAACATTTACGCCCTGTCCTTTTTGAAAATATCCATGATTCGCCAACCTCTGCGGGCGGCTTCCGACCGAAGCATGCCGTCCGGATTGACGGCGAACGCCTCGCCGCGTTCGGCGGCAAAGGCCAGCATCGGCAGATCGTTGATCGAGTCGCTGTAGGCCTCCAACCTGAGGCCGTCATCAGCAGCGCCCAGACTCTCCAGAAACTCCCTGAGGAGCACCAGCTTGCCCTCGCCGTAAGAGTGGGACCCTGCAATTCGACCCGTGAACTCTCCGAAGGCGTCCTCTTCAGGTCGAGCCGCCACAAGATGCCTGATGCCGAAGAGCGGCGCAATCGCACCCGTCACGAAGGCATGCGTGCCTGAAGCAAGCACGGGCTCAAACCCCGCCTTCCTGCGGGATTCGACCAGATCGAGCGCTTCGGGGCGGAGGTGCGGCCTGACGCAGGCATCGATGTAGGCTGTGCACCACTTCTCAAGATCCTGCCGCCTGCAGGCGGCCAGAAGCCCCGCCTGAAAGCCCATGAACTCGTCGGCGCTGAATGCACCCTTGCGGTAGGCTTCGGCATAGGCCTCGATCCGGGCGTCCATCAGGGCGACATCCATGCCTGCGGCTCTCACGAGCCAGCGGCTCCAGTTCTCTCCGCTGTCGACGGGGAGAAGCGTGTGATCAAGATCGAAGACTGCAAACTTCATGTCGTGAAAAAACGGGATCAGTATGCCTGACGGGCGTGCTGCCTCTCATCAAGAGAGGTCACGGCCTCGCGCAACAGAGGAAGCGTCACGCGACGCTGCTTCTGCAACCCGAGGCGGTCCGCCTCATCAAGCACACAGGTGAGCGTGCGCATGTCGCGCGGCAGGTTGGCCCCCATCCAGTGAAGGATGTCAGGCGTGAGCTCGATGCCGCGTCGTGCGGCCTGACGGTGAAGCTCGGCAAGACGCTCCTCATCGTCAAGCGGACGAATTGCATAGCAGAGTCCCCAGGCCAGACGACTTCTGACAACTTCGGGAAGCGGAAGCTGAGCGGCGGGCACCCTGCCCGCACACACGAGATGCATGCCCGGCGTTCCGCGCACGGCATTCTGCAGTGCAAGCAGCTGCAACGCCCAGCCCGGATCCAGTTCGTCCACGTCGTCAACGACGTAGAGCGGCACCTTCGGATCGAACATCGGCACGCGGAAGCCCTCTTCAGGCACCAGACTCCTCAGCAAATGCGTGAGGCCCGCCCCCTTGGGACCGTAAAGATACACGAAGGTGGGCCCGCAGCCTGCGGCCACTTCTCGCAGAACACTGACGGCTTCGCCGTTGGCACCGACAACGAAGTTGTCGAGCGTCGGCTTGTCGCGCTCCTGCAGGTCGAGCAGATACTGATCGGGTTCGTGTTCGTACATAATCTCGGGCGGTGGAAATCTGAGCGCATGATGCGCACACGTCCAGAATCTTAGAGTTTACCTCGAAAACATTGTTTTCGTCCGCTCCATTTGTCATGCCTCCGCTTCACTCAAACCCTTGCTCCGCCTGCGACCTCCCCTGCTCAAAAATCGTCTTATCCGCCTCATGAGACGGCTCTTTGGCTTATACTTTCGCAAACTCTTTTATTAGGCAACCCGTCCCCGGTCACACCCTTCGGCACGACGTGCCCCCTCTTCTGCGTGTGCCCGCGGACCCTCTTTACTCGAGATACTTTCCATGAGCCAACTTTCCTACGCGGCTGCCGGCGTTTCCATCGATGCCGGCGACGAACTCGTTGAACGCATCAAGCCCTTTGCCAAGCGCACGATGATCCCGGGCGTCCTCGGCTCCATCGGCGGCTTCGGCGCGCTCTTCGAAGTCAGCAAGGAATACAAGAACCCGGTTCTCGTCACCGGCACGGACGGCGTGGGCACCAAGCTCATGCTCGCCTTCAAGCTCGGCCGTCACGACACGGTCGGCCAGGACCTCGTTGCCATGAGCGTCAACGACATCCTCGTGCAGGGTGCCCGCAGCCTCTTCTTCCTCGACTACTATGCCTGCGGCAAGCTCGACGTGGATGTCGCCGAACGAGTCGTCAAAGGTGTGGCCAAGGGCTGCGAACTCGCGGGATGCGCACTGATCGGCGGCGAAACTGCCGAAATGCCGGGCATGTATCCCGAAGGCGAATACGATCTCGCCGGCTTTGCAGTGGGCGTTGTTGAAAAGGACGAAATCATCGACGGCACGACGATTAAACCGGGCGACGTTGTGCTCGGTCTTGCTTCAAGCGGCCCGCACAGCAACGGCTTCTCGCTGCTGCGCAAGGTCGTGGAAGTTGCCGGAGCCGACTGGTCGATGCCCTTTGACGGTGCGACCCTTGCCGACCGTGCGATGGAACCCACCCGCATCTACGTCAAGCAGGTTCTCGAAGTCATGAAGTCCGTGAAGATCAAGGGCATGGCCCACATCACGGGCGGCGGCCTCGTCGAGAACGTGCCCCGCGTTCTTCCCGAAGGCGTTCAGGCCGTCATCGACGGCAAGTCCTGGACGCGCCCGGCCATCTTCGACTGGCTCCAGGAAAAGGGCAACATCGACAGCCATGAAATGCACCGCGTCTTCAACAACGGCATCGGTCTCGTCGTGATCGTCTCCGCCGAAGACGCCGAAAAGGCCCGCGGCGCCTTTGAAGCTCAGGGCGAAAAGGTCTTCACGATCGGCACGGTCGCCAAACTTCCCGAAGGTGAAGCTCCCTGCGTCGTCCGCTGATCGCGCCCGCATTGACCTAGAAGTCAATACAAACGATCTCTTCGGAAAGCAGCGTGATTTATCATGCTGCTTTTTCTATTTTCGGCCCTTGCCTTAAAGCCATTTCCTCCATGTCGTTCAAGCTCTCCAACACCTACCTTAAGCTTTTCATCATGACAGCTGCCGCGAGTGCCATGCTCGTTGGAAGTGAATGCTTGCATCGCTTGTATTTCGACATAGTTCCGTTAGGCCGCCCTTGGGAAGAGTTTCTCTACCTTCTGACCTTCACGTCCATACTTTGCTTTTCCCGTTGGGCGTTTACCAAAGTCTGCGCCGCATTCTTTCTCTTCCTCTGCTTGATCGTCAATCCCGTTCATTTCGAGGTCTATCAGAGTTGGATCAATGGGATCAACTACTACTTGGCCCTGGCCGAGTGGTCCGAGGTTGCCAACACTGGCGTCTCAATGATTCCTAAGCTCATTCCTACGATTCTCTGGGGTCTTGTTGACCTTCTTATCGTTGTGCTTCTCTATAAGTACTCCCAGAAGATTCGTCAGGGAAAAAGCCGATGGCCGATTTTAGATGTGCTGTTCGTCCTCTTGATCGCCATCGTCAGCATTCGCTCCTTCGACACCCGTCAAGAACACGGCATCTCACCCAAAACCTCCTACGGCAAGGTCAAGTCGAACTATTTCTCATTCGGCTATTTTCTTGGACGAGTTTTGCCCTACAAAGTGTTCAACCTCAGCAAGATCACCGACTACAGGTCACTCGCCCCTACTCGACTCAGTGATCCCAAAATCGACCACATCATCTTCATCGTAGGCGAAAGTGAATCTGCAGCCCATGTAGGAGCCTTCGGTTACGAACGCAACACGACGCCCTTTTTCTCTGAAATCAAGGGACGCGACGACTTCATTGTCCGCCCCATCCATTCCGCAGCCTTCATGACGGCTGTTGCTCTTCCGACGCTTTTCAACGCCATTCCACAACCCAACGGCATGGTGCAGATCATGCACGGAACAACGAACCTATTCAGGCTCGCCAAGGATCAAGGATTTCAAACCTATTGGTTCACAGCTCAAGCTCGAAATGAGATGAACATCTTGAACCTGATCGGCGGAAAGTGGATCGATAAAATCACCTTTCCTGAAGCCTTCGGGCTTTCGGACCGGGAAAGCATGCCCGACTTCAACCTTCTTACCCAGTTTGATACGGTCAACTTCAATACGGGAAGGCAGTTTGTGATTCTTCATCAGCGAGGTTCCCACACTCCGTACGGAACCCTGCTGTCTACAGAAGAGGTCTCAGTGTACGGCGATAGCATCGTCGACCACTATGACGCCACTATCCTCAAGACCGACAAGCTTATTCAAACTGTTTACGAGAGCATCCAGAAGAAGGGGCTCAAAAACTGGTTGTTGCTCTATACGTCTGATCACGGAGCTTACGTCACCAACAAAACCTACAATCAAGGCACTGTTCAGAGGGATAGCTATACAGTTCCTCTCTTCATTGCCAGTGACAATGCGGAAGTTATGGCAACCTATCGCAAGGTCTTTGACAACGATCTCGCTGCCTTCCATCAACAGGTTTCAACATCCGTCATCCAACTCCTAGGCTACGACGTCAAAATCTCAGATCCTCAAACCGCAACGGTCAATGGCAACATCCTGACGGGGGGATGCTGGATGGTTGCTCTACAAAGACGGTACCTACCAATACGTCTACCCATAAAGCAACTCAAAGATAGGGAGGGCCTGATTCAGGCGCCTCCCCTACAACTTCATCAGTTCAATGATCGGATCAAGCCTTCCACCTTGTCCAGCACTTCGGGAGCCAATGGATCCACCAGCAAGGCATCCTGCATGCTGCGCATCCAGGTCATCTGTCTCTTGGCCAACTGTCGGGTGGCCGCAACGCCTGCCAGATAAAAGGCCGCCATGTCGGTGCGCCCCTCGATGAAATCAATTGCCTGTCGATAGCCTACGGCCCGCATGGCCGGGCTGTCAGGATCGTAGTCTGGACGCATCATCAGAGACCTAACCTCATCCAGAAAGCCATCGGCAAGCATCTGTTCAAACCTTGCCTCGATTCGGGCATGCAGCCACTTTCTGTCCGAGGGCAGCAGCCCCATCGTCAACGTCTCCACCGCAGGTCTGCGAACACTCTCTGCATGGAAGGCCGAGATCGGCCTGCCCGTCATTTTCCAGACCTCCAGAGCGCGCCCGATGCGCTGGCTGTCGTTGGGCGCTAGTCTGGCGGCCGTCACGGGATCGATCCTCCCGAGTTCTTCATGCATGGATGGCCAGCCCCGTTCAGCCGCCTCAGTCGCCACCGCCTCGCGAACCTCAGGCGTGCTTGACGGCATGTCGTTGATGCCGTCTCTGAGAGCCTTGGCGTAGAGCATCGTGCCGCCCACTATGAGCGGAAGCCGCCCTCTCGAGCGGATCTCACCCACGAGTCTCACGGCATCCTCCAGAAAATCGGCGGCGCTGTAGGCCTCACCAATGTCACGGATGTCGATCAGATGGTGCGGGCATACCGCCCTTTCCTCCTTCGTCGGCTTTGCCGTGCCGATGTCCATGCCCCTGTAGACAAGCGCAGAATCCATGGAGATGATCTCAACGTCATGACGTCGGGCGATCTCCAGAGAAAGAGCGGACTTGCCGCCCGCCGTAGGCCCAAGAATCATCAGCGCCTGCGGCTTTTGCCCGCATTCATGCAGGACCTTTTCAATCGCGTCCATCACTTGCCCCTCATGAAGAGCTTGTCCAAGTCTGTAAGCGTCATCTGCCGCCATGTCGGACGGCCGTGGTTGCACTGGTCGGCCCGCTCGGTCTCCTCCATGTCCCTCAGAAGCCTGTCCATTTCGGGCAGGGTGAGACGGCGGTGCGCGCGCACGGAGCCATGACAGGCGACCGTGGCGAGAAGCCTGTTTCTGAGCTCCTCGATGACAGACGTCTCACCGAAGTTCTGAAGATCCTCTAGAAGACACTTCACCATGGTCTCCACCGTCTGGGACGGCATGTCCTTGCAGAGCATCGGGAGCGCACGCACGGCGACGGCGCAGTCTCCGGCCCCCGTGAGCTCAAGGCCGAGCGTGGAAAGAAGCTCGCGGTTTTCCTCAAAGACGGAAAAGAGAAGCGGGTTCACGCGGAAGACCTGCGGGATCAGAACCTGCTGTACGGCGATGCCGCGGGCGTCCATCTCGCGCTTGAGACGCTCGTAGGTGATTCGCTCAGCCGCCGCGTGCATGTCAACCACCACGAGCCCGCGCTCATTCTCCGCCAGAATGTAGATGCCGCCGATCTGGGCAATGGCGCGGCCGAGCGTCCCCGGAGGAAGCGTCGCGGGCTTGCAAGCTTCAGATGCGGGAGTGGCCGCAACACATGCCGAGGTCTTGTCGGAAGCGGACGGAACCGCCTCGACAATCTCCTCGAAGCTCATGCCCTCGGCCGTTTCGGGCGGGGGCACGTCAATCGGCCCGAGAGACGTTGCCTCATTCGTCTCCTTCAGGAAGGATCCTCCCTGAAGGTCGAGACGTCCGGATTCGGGTTCGGCAGGCGGCACTTTCTCGCTCTTGAGCCAATTGCCGTCTTTCCGTCCCGAGAAGCGTCCCTCAGGAACTCTGCCCTGCGCAGCCGCTCTGGCAGTATCGACGTCCGCGCCGAAAAGGCGCATAGCCGTGCTGACGTCAGGACAGGATTCGGGCTTGAACACGGGACGCAAAGGTGCGGTGAATGCGGGAGTGCTACCGAGCGAGCCTGATGAAAAAACGGACGGTGCAGACGACTGCACGGGACGTGCGGCCTCCTGCCGTTTCTGAGCAGGCAGGGCTGCCTCGGTCTCCTCACCATTCAGAAGCGAGGCGGTGGGCGGCGCGAGAGCCGCCTTCACGGCATGCATGACGAACTGGTGTACCCTGCTCGACTCCCTGAACCTGACCTCAAGCTTGGCGGGATGTACGTTTACGTCGACCGCAGTCGGATCCAGCGTCAGATAGAGACAGAAGACGGGCTGGCTCTGGCCGTGCAGCACGTCCTGATAGGCGGCCTTGACGGCATGCATGAGCGTCTTGTCGCGCACATAGCGGCCATTGACGAAAAAGTACTGCCCGTCCGCACGACTGCGGGCGATGGCCGGAATGCCGGCGAGTCCTCGAATCGTCATGCCGTCCTCCTCGGCCGCCACCTCGCGGTGCTGTCCCTTGAAGGCTCTGGGCATCAGCGCCTCAATGCGGTCAACAACGTTCGTGGCGGCAGGAAGCTTCAGAACATTGCGACCGTTTGCCGAAAGCGTGAAGCCGATGTCGGGGTTGGCGAGCGCCAGGCGCTCGAGATATTCGGTCACATGAGCCGTTTCCGTCGCGTCGGACTTCATGAACTTGCGGCGAGCCGGCGTCTTGTAGAAAAGGTCGAGCACCTCCACGCGCGTGCCGACGACGCCTGCGGCGGGATGCACCTCTCCGTCGGAGATCTCCCATGCGCTGTCGGCCTCAGGCGTGCGGCTGCGGATGCTCATCTCGGCAACGGCATCAATCGACGCCAGGGCCTCGCCGCGAAAGCCGAGGCTTCCGACGCGCTCGAGCTCAAGAAGGTCGCGGATCTTGCTGGTGGCGTGCCGTCTGAGGGCTAGCGCCAGCTCGTCCTTCGGAATGCCTGAGCCGTTGTCGGTTACGACGATGCGCTTGAGGCCACCGCCATCGAGCTTGACGTCGATCTCACCGGCGCCAGCGTCGATTGCATTCTCCACCAGCTCCTTCACAACGGAGGCAGGACGCTCGATCACTTCGCCTGCCGCAATCTGGCTGATGAGCTGGCTCGGTAGTTCAGCAATGCTTCGTTTGGGCGCAAGCGTGCGCGGCATCAGGTTTTGCATAAGCCTCGGGCAATTTCAATTCGTTAAGATATGCCCCGTCAGCCGGGGACTGCATTCAGTATGATATGTGCAATCTCCGCTCCTTGCACATGGCCGGCCCTCCCTCGGGGGCAGGAAACAATCACCTGGGATTCTCAGATGGACATCCTCGATCTCGTAGTCAACCTCTTTACCAATACGGACGCCTTTCTCGTTTCCCTCGCCACGGACTACGGCACCCTCATCTACGCCGCCATGTTCCTCATCTTCTTCCTGGAGACTGGCTTCGTGATCATGTCATTCCTGCCGGGAGACTCTCTTCTCTTCGTTGCAGGCACCGTCGCCGCCTCCGGTACGGCCAGTCCCTGGCTCATCATGCTCGCCGTCATCGTCGGCGCCATCGCAGGCAACACGCTCGGCTACGAGCAGGGCCGCTGGCTCGGCAACCGCATCTACAGCGGCAACATCTCCTGGATCAACGAAAAGAAGCTCCGCCACGCTCACGACTTCTACATGCGCCACGGCGGCAAGACCATCCTGCTCGCCCGCTTCGTGCCGATCGTCCGCGCCTTCGCGCCGCTCATTGCAGGCGCAGCCCGCATGAACGGCATCCGCTTCGAGCTCTTCAGCGGCGCAGGTGCCATTCTCTGGGCTGTCTCGATCGTCGGCGCAGGCTACCTCTTCGGCAACATCCCGTTCATCAAGAACAACCTCTCTCTCATCCTTCTTCTCGGCATCATCGCCGCCATCTCAGGCCCCGTCCTCGTGGGCATGGTCTGGAAGTTCATCCAGAAGCGAAAGGAACTTGACGCGGAAGACCCGCAAAAATAAGTCGACTTGTGAGAAAAGCCTGCCGGATCGGCAGGCTTTTCTGCATTCAGACCTTTCTCACGGCAAAAGGAAGGGGGCTGCGGCGTCCTTCTCGGAGAGGATGGGATTTTCGCACCGCCAGTCGATGTTCAGCGTCGGATCATTCCATCGACACGAGGCCTCCGACCCCGGCACCCATGGCTTGTCGACCTTGTAGAGCACGATCGTATCGTCCTCCGTCGTCACGTAGCCGTGCGCATAGCCGGCTGGCACATAGAGAGACTCCCCCTCGCCAGCCTTGAGCTCGACGGAAATCCACCTGCCGAACAGCGAGCTCTCGGGCCTCACGTCTGCCACAACGTCAAGGAGCGCTCCTCTGACGCACTGCACGGCCTTGGCCTGCGCATGCGGCTCACGCTGCCAGTGCATGCCGCGCAGCGTCCCTCTGCGGGCGTTGCAGACGAGATTGTCCTGCATGAAGGCAATGTCCACGCCCGCCGCGCGCCAGTCAGCCGCCTGCCAACTCTGCGTGAAGCTGCCGCGCGCATCCGCGTGAACGATGCTCTTCAAAAGCAGGACGCCCGGCAGACCGAGTGCCGTCACATGAAGCTGTGTCGTCATGATTTCCCTTTCCGTTTCCGTCCTGCCGCCCTCACGAAAACGGGCGTCCACTCACAGCGTGAGGACGCCCGTTCAGGTTCAGAGCAAGCCTGACCTTAGTGCTTCGTGCCTGCAATCAGGTCGATCAGGGTGAGCGTCACTTCCGTGCTCTTCACGGCCGCACCAAGCGGCAGGAATTCGCAGTTGCTGTGAAAGTTGTGGCCGCCCGTGAAGTAGTTGGGCGTGATGACGCCCTGCGTCGAGATGAAGGAACCGTCCGTGCCGCCGCGCATGGCAATCGTGTTGGCCTTGACGCCGGCGATCTCGAGCGCGCGATAGAGATGGTCGACGGCGCAGCGGTTGTCGTCCGTGAGCGCGTCGGCGATGTTGCCGTACATGTCCTTCACTTCAAGTTCGATCCTGGCGCGCGGATTGCGGACCTTCAGGTATTCGACAGCGGAGGCGATGAGCTCCTTCTTGGCCTCGTACTTCTCGCGATTGTGGTCGCGGATCTTGATCGAAACCGTGGCCTGCGAGGGGTTCGAGACGATGCTGTTGACCCAGACGAAGCCTTCGGTGCCCTCGGTGCATTCAGGCGTCGAACCACGGTCCATCATCTGCACGAAGTCCGTGGCGATGAGAGTCGGGTTGACGAGAACGCCCTTGGAGGACATCGGATGGGCCGTGACGCCCTTGATGCGGATCGTGGCGCTGCCTGCATTGAAGGTTTCGTAGACCACTTCGCCGAGCTCGCAGCAGTCGACCGTGTAGGCGAAGTCGACGGGGAACTTCGAGAAGTCGATCTTCTTGGCGCCGAGAAGGCCGATCTCCTCGTCGGGGACGAAGGCGACGTAGATGTCGCCGTGCGGGCGGTTTTCCTTCACGACGATGTCGAAGGCCGTCATGACGTTGGCGATGGCCGACTTGTTGTCCGCACCGAGCACCGAGGTGCCGTCGGTGACGACGATGTCGTCGCCCACGTACTTCTCGATTTCAGGATGCTCGGACGTGCGCATCCACAGGTCCTTTTCCTTGTTCAGGCAGATGTCGCCGCCCTGATAGCCGCGGATCACCTGAGGATGGACGTCGGGGCTGAGGCCGGCATCCACAGTGTCGAGATGGCAGCACCAGCCGACCGTCGGAACGGCCTTGTTGTCGGGAAGATTGCCCGGAAGCAGTGCCGTCAGCACGCTGTATTCGGAAATCTCAATGTTGACGAAGCCGAGTTCGGCAAGTTCTTCGGCGAGCATGCCGGCGAGCTTGCGCTGGCCTTCGGTGCTCGGGACGACGCCTGCCTTCCCGTCGCTTTGGCTCGTGACGGCCACATAGCGCAGGAATCGTTCAAGAATGGCTTCCTTCATGATGTTTTCTCTCCTCAAAGGGGTTTCTCTGCATGCGGTTGGCGTCCCGCCTCAGGCGGGGCGCCTTGTTGTCCGGACGGAGGCCATGGGTCCTGCCGCCGTCCGGATGCGGATCAGCGATCCTGTTACTGAGCGGCGCGCTCTTCAAGCACGGCCACGGCCGGGAGCTTCTTGCCTTCCAGGAACTCAAGGAAGGCGCCGCCGCCCGTGGAGATGTAGGAGACACGGTCGGCAATGCCGAACTGGTGCACGGCGGAAACCGTGTCGCCGCCGCCGGCGATCGAGAAGGCGCCCTTGTCGGTCGCCTCGGCGATGGCGTCGGCCATCACGCGGGTGCCTTCGGCGTAGGGAGCCATTTCAAAGACGCCGACCGGGCCGTTCCAGACGATCGTGCCGGCGCTCTTGAGAATGTCGGCAAGGATCGCGGCGGTCTTGGGACCGACGTCAAGGATCATTTCATCCTCGGCAACGTCGTCCACATCGGCAACGCGATGCTCGGCGTCGGCCGAGAAGGCCTTGGCGACCACGACGTCGACGGGCATCGGCAGGCTGGCGCCCTTGGCGGCGAGCACGGCGAGCACTTTGCGGCATTCATCGACGAGCTCGGGCTCGGCGAGGGACTTGCCGATCGGCTTGCCCGCAGCGAGAAGGAACGTGTTGAGAATGCCGCCGCCGACGATCAGGCGGTCGACCTTTTCGGCGAGGTTGGAGAGGATCGTGAGCTTCGTGGAGACCTTGGAGCCGCCGACAATGGC
>OGOQ01002035.1_pt1 | contig 13422 bp, 17 predicted proteins | sample 1552691 | NCBI WGS metagenome assembly OGOQ01 (sample SAMEA2580209, study PRJEB22360) | human gut metagenome | biome: human gut; feature: human-associated habitat; material: faeces | place: Denmark | collected 2008/2010
GATGATTGAGAGACACATTCCCGGAACAATGACTCCCGTATCCAAAAGAGGATTCCCTGCTTCTGCGGCAAGTCCATTTGGTAAAACATGAAGCAACGGGCACATCATTCGCATAGGGATTGCAGAAACAAGTACATACCAGATTCTGGTTTGTGATATTACCACACCGCTGACGGTAATAAATAGGCAGACGAACAGGTTTACAATCATTCCAAATCGTTCACTTAAAAATAAAGCTACCGGAATCTCCCATAACTCAGAAACCGTCAGAAACAATACTGCAATCAACGCTCCTCCAACTGGAACATGTGTCGTTAGAAGAAAGCCTCCAAGCGTTGCTCCTGCAAACACAATCACATTAGAAAACAAAATCATGTACCCAATATAAATAATTTTCCCCAGCAACAATTTTCTTCTGTCTGTGGGAATAGTCATTAAATGATAGTATTTTATCTTTTTCTCCTGCGCCACAGAAAGATAACAAAATAGAGCAATCATCCCCGGCAGCAAAAGTGTATACCACCAGTTCCAAACACTTTCTGCATAAGCATTTGTCATCCCAAGAGTAAATATAAATGCCATGACAAATGTAAGAAGAGGAAATCCCCAGATAAACTTTTTTCGCATGGTTCTTTTGGCTTTTTGATGTTCTGCTTTTATAATATTAACCATGGATTTCACCTGCTTTCTGGTTTTTTCTTACCACATTCATAAACAAATCTTCAAGATTATCTCCCTGCTTTAATGCTCCTTCGTATCCTAAGATTCCACCTGAAATAATCCCGACTTTATCTGCAAGTAACTGTACCTCTGAGAGAATATGACTGGAGAGAATTACAGTGATTCCCTGTTCCGGAAAAGACCGGATCAGCTCTCGTAATTCCTCGATGCCTATTGGATCTAATCCATTCGTAGGTTCATCCAATATCAAAAGTTCCGGTTCTCCAAGCAATGCCATTGCAATGCCTAGTCTTTGCTTCATCCCCAAAGAAAACTGTCCTGCTTTCTTCTTTCCGGTGTTTGTAAGTGATACAATCTGCAAGACCTCATCAATTCTGTTTTCATCTGTACCAAGCAATAATTGTCTTACCTTCAAATTCTCTCTGGCGGAAAGATTTTCATAAATAGGCGGATTTTCAATTAACGCTCCTATTTTTGATAAATCTTTCCTATCCAAAAGTTTTCCATCAAAGTAAATCTTTCCTGCAGTTGGTTTCATCATACCGGTCAGCATTTTCAATGTGGTAGATTTACCAGCGCCATTCGGTCCAAGCAGTCCATAAATCTGTCCCTTTTCGATATTAAGTGAAACATTATTTACCGCTTTCTGTTTTCTAAAATATTTACATAGATTTTGTGTCTGTAACATCATTTCCATCTTTACTATCCTTCCTTCTATATTTCATTTCTTACTGAAATATAACCTAACAGAAAAAAATAAAGATTTGATGAAGATTGCTAAATAAGCTGTTACAAATACGAAGTCCTAATTTACCGAATATCTCCGTGATTTCATCCAAACTATATAACCTTATAGGATTTCCTTCTTTCATTTCAGGCTTATAAAGTGCTTCTCCATACATATAGTCTACCTGCCCATATATCAGCGTTTTTCTATCCTTCTCCCATTCAAAAGCAGATAATGTAAGTCCCTTTTCTCCTGCATCCCATACGATAATGTTCCTTGCCAGCTCCCCATTGTTCTAATCGCATAATTCTCCCTTCTCTCTAATGCGTTCCCTATATAAGACCGCTAATACTTTTTTCAAACTGCTCTTTTATCCTTTTTTTATCCTTTGCTCCATCATACAGACTATAGTAGAAAAACATGATGGAATAAAACATGGTTGCTTTTTTATCTGCCTCCACAACACCCATGCTCTTGAATAAATTCTTCACATATCCTGCCGGACCGGACACAAGATACTGCTGATACAATGCCTGCATCTCCTCATTCCGAAACTGCTCTAACGTAAGCATCTTTCGAAATGACGATGCAAAATCATTTTCTGTCCAATACGAAAACATAGATTTACTGTATTCCATGAAATTGTCCGCAGAAATCTCTTCATACTGTTTAGGTTCATTTTCCTTTTTATCAGCAGGCATATCATGTGATTCTGCCTGTTCGCCATCCCCCTGCTCCATCCTTTTTACAATATGTTCAAAAATATCTCTCTTACTCTCATAATGCCTATACAATGCACCTTTTGTCATGCCAAGCTCACCCGCAATCTGACTGACAGAAACTGCTTCATATCCATCTCTCGCAAATAAATGTAATGCAACAATCAATATATCTTCCTTTGTAGTTTTTGACATACACAAACCTCCTGTTCCATAAAATAAACGACTGTTTACATTTCAACTATAGTAAACGGTCGTTTATTTGTCAAGTCAGACCTTCCTCTCTACTGCTCTTGTAAAGCTGGCTGCATACGCCTTTGTAGCGTAATGGGTCGTCATAAATGGTCCTGCCGGAAGCATTCCTGCTGAACTTGCCACATTTAGTCTGAATTTTTTTCCTCTTGCTGTGTACTCTTCCTTTTCACCCGGCATGGTGACAAATTTGGCAAGCACATTGTGTACCAGTGAGTCCTGTTTCACATGTATATACCAGATCCCCAAAATTTTTGATATACAGCTGCCGCTGTCTCATACGCATCTCCGTCTGCTTCCAGTTCAGCCGTACCTGCCACAGCTGGAGTGACCAGCGCATCTGCCATGTGCATAAAAATTTCCCCCTGAGACTTCGTTTTTTCTGTACCTACTTTACCATAGAACTGAAAAACCACAAGCCCCAGGGGGTGTTTGTCAGCCAGATTCCGTCATCCCATTACTGTTCACTCGTGCCTCATTCCAGTAACGTATTTCCAACAACTGTTACTTCTTCTTATTTACGGTTACGGTCATTCTTATGACCTTTGACTGACCGTTTTCCAGTCTGACAACCGCCTTGACAACTGTCTTTCCGGGCTTCAGACCCGTGATCCTGCCATTTGAGCTAACGCGCGCCACATCCGGATTGAGGACCGAAAAAGTCACTTTATCAACATTGTCCCAGTTTACCCCTTTCTTAAACCAAAAGTACGTCCCCTGCTTCTCGCGGATGCTGGCTGATTGTTTCGTGGCTTTGATCGACCGCAGTATTTGTTTCGTGAGTGCTTCTTCCTCATCAGCTGTCACTAACTCATAGTTTCCGTGACCCAGCTCATTATGATCCAGTTCAACGCTTCCATCTGCTGCTACCCTGAAAGGCATTTTACTGACTACAAGCTTCTCACCTGTTTCTGGATCTATCTCAATGATCTTCATTTTTTTAGGTCTCACGGTTCTTTTCAGAAGCGTATTTACATTGACCGTCACTTCCCGGATGACCCAGTCGTTTTTCGTGAGCATCTTGATCGTGGTCTTTACCTTCTTCGTGCCTGCTGCCTTTACGATCTCTGAAAGTGCTTCCCCGGAGATCTTCACATTGCCAAAACCTCTATCAAGAATTTCTGCGGTAGCTGAAGTGATCTTACCTTTGGCATTCTTCGATACATTTACCGTCACATTCAGTCCAGTTGCTTCGTTTCTGATCTCGGTCTTAATCTGTACGGAACCGTCCTCTGCCCGGACTTCTGTCGTGGTCACAACTGTACCATCTTCTCTGGTTTCGGTCTTTGTCGTAGTCTTGTCCTTGTTATCGTCCTGTGGCGGAGCAGTTTCAGATCCGCTGTCGGTGGAACCGCCCGATGAACTGCTGCCGGAGCTGCTGCCACTGTCCGAGCTACTGTCGGAACTGCTTCCACTGGAAGTGCCCCCATCCGAACTGCTGCCGCCGGATGATTCTTTCGTAAATGCCATCCCGACCACATCACTCATGATATGACCACCTTCTATCGCAATCGCCCGGATCGTAGTCGTCTCTGTCAGCGTAATCGGTGTATTGTACTTCTGCGATTCATTTGTTGGCACTGTACCATCTGTTGTGTAATAAATGATCGCACCGGGGTCGTTGTGATCGTCACCTCCGTGCGGTCCGAAAACTTGTCAGTACCGGAGATCGTCGGAACGTCGCTGGCGCCCGGAGTTGTGATCTCACGATTGCCAGCTGCCAAAATCGTATCGCCTGATCCAACCTCTCTGACGTGAAGATCAACCATCTGACGCGCACCAAACTTCTCTTTCGTCTGAAGCTCCTGCAATGGGTAATAATCTGTGCCATTGATACTATACTGATAGCTCATCGTATCAGTATTTACTAGATTTGTCACCTGCATAACATATACGGTAGCGCTATCGTTTGGTCCTATGACCACATCAAACGAAAGTGGTTTCTCCTGTGGCTCTGTGCCCTGATCTCCGGACTCTGCCGCCCCGGTGTTGTCGTCCGCGTATACCGTTTCCGGCGCGAGCAATCCACCAGGTACACTCATGGATGACACGACAGCAGCTGCGGCAATCCCCAAGGTCAGGATTTTTGCTAATGATTTGCTTTGTTTTGATTTCCGTTGTTTCATTTTTCGTTGTCTCATTCGTCGATTCCTCCTTTTACTGATGCTGTTATTAGGCGTTTGCGAAACTATTTTTATTATCTGGGCTACCTAGCTGTGGGCGCAGTTGCATTCTGATCAAGCTGCTTGGGATTTTCTCTGTTAATCCGATCTACAATATAATTGATAGAATCTTTGATGTTAGCTGCATTGATAGGATTGTTCGTCTTAGAAGTAAATACCAGATCCTCAAATCTTTCTCTCGGAGAAAACCGAGTCGCAATGTCTTTATGGTATGTTCTCTGATATATAAGCACATCATGCACTTTCTTAATCATTGGAATCTTGCGAAATCCTGCATATTTATTTTACCCATACAATTTTCTCCCAAAAAATATGGAGAAGATTATATGTCTCTCTTCTCCATAAATGTATCATGTTTATCACTTAATGTCTACGGCTTTTAAGCTAGGGAAACGCATCCTAACTGCTCCTTGACTTTTTCGCCTTCTTTTTCTATAATAAAGACAACAAGGGAAGCCGTAGACGGTTTGCCTATGAACAGTTACATAAATAACCGCATCTTTGGCGAAGGGCGGTTATTTTTTATGTCCAATCTGAATTACCAGACTGATGACAGCGACGAGCAATAAACAAAATTGAAACAATTCTGAATATGTAATCATGGCTAAAAACCCTCCTTCGTGAGGGCAAACCGCCTACCGTTTCTGCTTCCCTATGTTGTGACGACAGTATAACAGATTTCGGCATGATGTGCAAGAACAAGTGTTCCTGCCAGATACCAAGAGCCCGGTATGAAAGACACCCATTCGCCTGCACCGGCTTCCCCAAACGCATCTTGCAGATAAGTATATGGTATTCTTCTTTCATTTCAGGCTTATAAAGTGCTTCTCCATACATATAGTCTACCTGTTGTCCATACTGTTTACAACCATTCGCTATTGCATATGCTAATTTGCTCTCACAAAATACACTTCTTCCTAAAACAGATGGTGATAATTGTCTGTCCAGAATGAGCCTTAATCCTTCCTCCCTCGTCCTTTCAAATCCAGGGCAGAAAAACAGCTTACCTTTGCTGTCATATTGTCCATTCCAATCCCCCTCGTACTACCCAAATAGTATTTTTGCCACACCATTCTATTTCAGCGTATGAATATCCTCAACCTACGGAGAGTAGAGTTCGAATTTGCTCATTTATTTTTCCATCCCATCCAGAAGCTTTATAAATCTTTTATCATTCATCTGCTCATTCGTGACATATTCTCCGTTATAAAACAATGCATAGGTTGTAACCGGTGTCGGAGCATTCTGCGCTTCTTCTTTCGTTTCCAGTCTGATTGCCTGAAACGGAACCTCTCTTTCCTTGGCAACTTCAAGAAGCATCGGAACATATTTTGCATTAAACGGACATTGATCGGTATAGTACAATACATAGCCTGCCTGCTCAATGTGTGGATGCTTCGCACACTCCTTAAATTCAGGCTTAGCCGCATCCAAAGAAAAAGGCAGATACCAGAGCTGAATACCATTATCTGCTTCATCACAGACTGTAAAGTCCTTATATTTCAGGAACTTCGGGTCTGCCAGAAAAGGCTTTTTCTTGGCGGCTGACAGGATACAGATTCCCTTTTTCCCCTTTGCTTTGCTGTCTTCTATACAGGCATTCAGTAAATCAGTCGAATAACCATTGCCTTTGAAAGAACCAGCCACCCACAGACAGTCAATATACATATAACCCTCTGCCATGATTGGATTCCATGCATTTTCTGCCGGAATATACTCGATAAAGCATTTTCCACGCTCTATACTCTTGAGAAATACCAATCCATCATCAAATCGCTCTTTCAGCCAGTTTTTCTTTGATATTACCTGTATATCCTTGTTGCTTGAAATCGCACAACAGATATGCTCTTTCTCAATATTTTCTTTCGTCACTCTTATATATTCCATGGATTTCCTCCTACTTATTCTTAAAGTTTAAAAATGCTGCTGTTGATAATAATCTCTCCGTCATTTTGTATCCTATTTCATTCCTATTCAATGCTTATCCCCAAAATCAAATAACGTACAACCGGAATTTTCTCTATCAGCACAGCTACTAAAGGCGTGAAGAGATATGCTGCAAATGCAACAATAACATACTGCACACCTATAGCCAGCTCTGTCTTTTGCAATAATGATAAGGCAATCAGAATTACCGGAATATGCAGGATATAGACTGGAAAACTGATTTTTCCAAGCCATTCTGTAACCGCATTTTTCTTATCACCATAGGCTGCGAACATTCCAAATATTGCAAGAATCATACAATATGTAAAGAGATTGGCATACCATGTACTAAGCAGGCTGCTGTGACTGTAGTAGATACCATAAGCCCTGTAAATGAAATATACTCCAGATACGACTGCTGCAAGTGTGCTTACAAAGCGCCATTTCTTCAACACTTCAATCACAATATTCTGCGAGAAAACATAATATCCCAGCAGGAAAGCAGCTGTATAGATTCCAAAGCGGTAAGATTCAACTATCTCTCCATCTATTCCATACATTTTCTTAAATACATCAAGATCTGCCTGACCCTTAATCAGCATAACCTCTTCTATCTTACCTGTATGAATGTCCTTAAAACTTCACAACTTCCGGTTCATGTGTAAATGATGAAAAGGTTGCTGTTGCATTCTTAAAATAGAACGCCTCTGTGTTTCCCACTTTTACTGCCATGTTTTGCCTCCTACATCAGGAAATTCTCCCAAAATTCTTTTGAATCCGGGATTGATAATGCATCCTCTTTATCAAACTGCGCAAGATACTCCTGTACTTTCTGTGCATCCTGCGAATTTTTGTAAGTCAATTCCCAATGACTTATGATCTGCCCATCCTTGCATTTATTGCTCATGATCCCCTGCTCTGTAAATGCCGTCATCGTTCAGACATCTTTGTCCTCGTCGCTTTTGGAAACACTCGCATATTCCGTAATTCCATCACTTTCTCTTACACCACTTGTCGTTTCCCCGGTAAGCATGACTTCCTGATACTTTGACATTGCCATGCTTTCCATCTCCTGTGCGCGTTTTGCAACACGAAGAATCGTCTGATCATCCGTTTGCAGCAATTTCGTCCAGTTTTTTTCGTGCTTGACTTCTTCCCCTGTAGAAACCTCGTTTCGTTCGTCTCCACTGCCTGCCACCACGTCCCCGGAACCGCCTGCTGCCACATTAAGCGCCGCTGCGGAAGCGGCAGTCGTTTTCATGGCAGAATCAGCCTCTGCCGCGGCTTTTTTAGCGGCTTCCTCTTGCAATTCTTCCTGCAGCTTCAGCCGTTCCTTAAAGGCATCGATATATTGATCCATGCCTTCAAGCATCTTGTCCCACTCTTCATCCGTCATATCGCGCCAATCCGTGTCTTCCCGCAATTTCTGCGCGGTTATCTCATGTGCTTCCTGATATTTCTTCATAACTTCGGAAATATCCGGCTTTTCTGTTTCCGCATCGGATGAATCTTTTTTGCTTTTGGTAAACACATCATAATTCTGATAGCTTTGATTACCAAAAGGATTCACTTGTGCAATACTCATTTTTCTCCTTTCCGCGGTCAATCTGTCAGTCATGACCGCACCGCTGTCCGGAAAGGTCCCAGCGGTAATAAGTAATTATTTGCAAAAAAAGCACTGTACCTCAATAATTTTGAGATACAATGCTTCCATGCTTCTATTATATCGGCACATATTGTAGACTTCTTTAATGTTCTATCACAATATTTAATCCAAACCTTCCCCAAGCACTCCCATTCCCTTGCGGTCTGCAAGACTCTGCGCGCCTTCCTTTACCTCGTCTCTGCTGTAATCATGTGTCTCAAGGAATTCTTCCGGCAGTTCGTTCAGATAATCATAAAACCCCAAAGCCACCTCGAATGTTCCTTCTTCATCACGGTCCAGTTCCTCATATAATCTGTTTTCCGCCTCATTGATCTTTCCAGCATCCACCATTGCAATCAGGCGCGCATACAAACTGTCTGCTGCCGTATAATTGTCTTCCTGCTGGTATTCATAAGTCGCTGTATTTTTTCCAAATAAAATTTTAGCAAGCATGCGTGTCATATCACGCACCTGCCGCATAATAAAATCATTTTCGTATGCCATAGTCTTTCCTCCAGATATATTTTACATTTTACCACACAAGCTTAGACAACACTAGTATAGCGTTTTCTAAATAACTGAACCATTTACGCAGAATATTTTTCAGAAAGTGCATGTCAAAAAACGTAGGCGTAGCGGGCTACGCTGAGGATTTTTGGCATGTGCTATCGGGAAAATAGGCAAGTAATATGGTTTAGTTAATTTAAAAACGCTATACTAGGAATTTTTCGTTTTATTTTATCGTGTAATCCCGCAAATTTGACAATTATATACAAAATATTTATCATAAAAACAAAAGTGCAAAGGGCGGGTATTTTCATGACTCTTCAACAATTAAAATACATTGTAACCGTAGCGGAAACCGGAACCATTACCGAAGCCGCAAACCAATTATACATTTCCCAGCCAAGCCTGACAAATGCCATCCATGAACTGGAAAAAGAAATGCATATCACGATTTTCCATCGCTCAAATAAAGGAATCTGTCTCTCAAAAGAAGGGGAAGATTTTTTAGGATATGCCAGACAGGTATTAGAACAGGCTTCTATCCTAGAGGACAAATATAAGAAAAACAATGGTGGAAAAAAGAAATTTTGTGTTTCCACACAGCACTACTCTTTTGCGGTCAATGCTTTTGTGGATCTGATTCAGGAATATGGACAGGAAGAATATGATTTCAGTCTGCGCGAAACACAGACCTATGAAATTATTGAAGATGTTGCTCATATGCGAAGTGAAATTGGCATTTTGTTTTTCAATGAATTCAACGAAAACGTACTGCAGAAAATTCTAAAATCCAATGATTTGAAATTTCACGAGCTTTATGTTGCCAAGCCACATGTATTTCTCAGCATTCATCATCCACTTGCGCAAAAATCTGTCATCACAAACGAAGAGCTTCAGGAATATCCATATCTTTCTTTTGAACAGGGAGAACATAACTCTTTTTATTTTTCAGAAGAGATCTTTTCTCCTTCCGAACGAAAGAAAAATATACGTGTACGTGACCGGGCAACCCTGTTCAATCTTCTGATTGGATTGAATGGTTATACGGTGTGCAGTGGTATCATTGACGAAAAGCTGAATGGAAGTGACATTATTGCTGTTCCACTGGCTGATGAAAGTGAAATGCATATCGGCTATATTACCCACTGCAAAGGCCTGCTCAGCCGTCTTGGTGAAACCTATCTCGCTGCACTGCACAAGTACCTCCTGTCATAAGGAGGTACCCGCACACTAATTGAAACAGCTTTTCGCTTTCTATATGATTCGTTTCATTTGTTTATAACAATTACTACTGTACAGACAGATAAGAATATCCCATCAAGCTTGCATCCACATCATGTGCAACTTCACGGCCTTCTCGAATTGCCCATACAACAAGAGATTGTCCTCTGTGCATATCTCCTGCTGTAAATACATTCTTTACGTTTGTTGCATATTTGCCAGGCTCTGTTGCCACATTGGTTCTCTGATTTAACTCTACTCCAAACGCTTTTGCGATATAATCCTCTGTTCCAAGGAATCCTGCAGCGATCAGAACAAGTTCTGCCGGAATCTTTTTCTCAGTTCCCGGTACCTCTACCATATTTCTGCGACCGGTTTTCTCATCTACCTTGCTCTCAAGGCTTACGATTGTGAGGCCATTAAGCTTTCCACTCTTGTCTTTGTGGAATTCTTTGACGGTTGTCTGATAAATACGAGGATCTGTTCCAAAACATGCAATTGCCTCTTCCTGACCATAATCTGTCTTTAAGACCTTTGGCCACTCCGGCCATGGATTGTTTGCTGCACGCTCCGTTGGTGGACAAGGCATCATCTCAAGCTGTGTCACAGATTTAGCCCCCTGGCGAATTGCAGTACCGACACAATCGTTACCGGTATCACCACCACCAATGATTACAACATTCTTTCCTTTTGCAGATACATATTTATTATCTTTCAGTCCGGAATCTAACAGACTCTTTGTTGTACGTGATAAATAGTCTACTGCAAAATAGATACCTTCTGCATCTCTTCCAGCAGCCTTGATATCTCTCGGATTCTTTGCCCCACAGCAGAGAACCACACGGTCATACTGTTTCAGCAGGTCTGCCGCTTTTACATCAACACCTACATTGCATCCGGTAATAAAATGAATACCTTCCGCTTTCATCACATCAATCTTACGATCGATAATGTGCTTTTCCAGTTTCATATTCGGAATACCATACATAAGAAGTCCGCCTACACGGTCGTCTCTCTCATATACCGTTACATCATGTCCTCTCTGGTTCAGCTGATCTGCTGCTGCCAATCCGGAAGGACCTGAGCCAATGATTGCAACTTTCTTTCCGGTACGTACCTTCGGTACATGCGGAGCTGCATATCCCCTCTCATAGGCTGTCTCGATAACACCATGCTCATTGTCACGTACCGATACCGGGTCACCCCAGTGTCCGCAGGTACATGCTTTCTCACATAATGCCGGACATACTCTTGATGTAAACTCCGGGAAATTGTTGGTCTTGTGCAGACGGTTATATGCCTGCTGCCAATTACCGGAATATACCAGATCATTCCATTCCGGAACGAGGTTGTGCAGTGGACATCCGGATGTCATGCCTGCGATCGTCATACCTGACTGGCAGAACGGAACACCGCAATCCATGCAGCGTGCCGCCTGCTCCTGCTGTTTTTCTTTTGAAAGGAAGACATGGAACTCTTTATAGTTTTTGATTCGTTCCTTTGGTTCCACCGAACGCGCTTCCGTTCTTTCATATTCTAAAAATCCTGTTGGCTTTCCCATGTTCTCTTCCCTCCTTATCCTCTGGTGCTGGCATAAAATGCTTCAATCTGTGCCTGCTCTGCGTTGAGACCTTTTTCTTCCATCTGTACGATAGCCATCTGCATACGATTATAATCATATGGGATCACTTTCTTGAACTTCGGCAGATATTCACTGAAGTTGTCTAAGATTTCTTTTCCTTTTTCGGAATTGGTCAAAGTTACATGCTCCTTGATCATATCTTTCAGCTCTAATACATCGTACTTGTTGGTTACCTCTTCAGTAAATACCATAGACTTATTGGTACGCATATACAGATCATTGTCTTCATCCAGTACATATGCAATTCCACCGCTCATACCGGCTGCGAAGTTCTTTCCAGTCTTACCAAGGATAACAACACGACCACCTGTCATGTATTCACATCCATGATCGCCGACGCCTTCAACGACTGCGGTTGCTCCAGAGTTTCTTACACAGAAACGTTCACCTGCAACACCGTTGATAAATGCCTTACCACTTGTTGCACCGTAAAGTGCCACGTTACCGATAATAATATTCTCATCCTTCTTGAACTTCACACCTGTTGGTGGATAAACGATCAGTTTTCCACCGGAAAGGCCTTTTCCAAAATAATCGTTGGAATCTCCGACCAGTTCAAGTGTCAGTCCCTTAGGAATAAATGCACCAAAGCTCTGTCCGCCGGCACCCGTACATTTTACAATGTAAGTGTCATCATCCAATGTATCATCATATGTCTTTGTGATCTCAGATCCAAAGATAGTTCCCAGCGAACGGTTGACATTGGTTACTTCTGTATCGATCATGCGCTTCTGTTTCTTCTCAAGTGCAGGTTTCAGCTGTTTCATTAAAACAGTCATATCTTTGGTAGAATCCAGTTCGAAATCGTATACCTGCTTTGGATCAAAAATAACTTTCTGCTTTGTTCCTACAAATGGGTTATTTAAGATGTTATCCAGATTCAGTTTTGCTTCTCTCTCGGACAGATCCTCACGAACCTTTAAGAAATCGCTTCTTCCTACCAGCTCATCTACGGTACGTACACCAAGCTTTGCCATATATTCACGAAGTTCCTCTGCGATAAAGCGCATAAAGTTTTCAACATATTCCGGCTTTCCTGCGAAACGCTTACGAAGTTCCGGATTCTGTGTTGCAATACCTGCAGGACAGGTATCCAGATTACATACACGCATCATGACACAGCCCATAGTTACGAGCGGAGCGGTTGCAAATCCATACTCCTCGGCACCAAGACATGCTGCAATTGCTACGTCCTTACCACTCATCAGCTTACCATCTGTCTCGATGCGAACCTTGTTACGAAGTCCGTTCATGATCAGTGTCTGATGTGTCTCTGCAAGTCCAAGCTCCCATGGCAGACCTGCGTTATGGATAGAACTGCTTGGTGCTGCACCTGTACCACCATCATATCCGGAAATCAGTACAACCTGTGCTCCCGCCTTGGCAACACCTGCTGCGACAGTTCCAACACCTGCTTCTGATACCAGTTTTACGGAAATTCTGGCATAACGGTTTGCATTCTTCAAGTCAAAGATCAGCTGTTCCAGATCCTCGATGGAATAAATATCATGGTGTGGTGGCGGAGAAATCAGTGATACACCCGGAGTAGAAAGTCTAGTCTTTGCGATCCAAGGGTATACTTTCTTTCCTGGCAGATGTCCGCCTTCACCCGGTTTTGCACCCTGTGCCATCTTAATCTGAATTTCCTGTGCACTTGTCAGATATCTGCTTGTTACACCAAAACGACCAGAAGCAACCTGTTTGATTGCGGAACAACGGTTCTTTCCATCTTTTCCAATGGTCAGACGATCCTTGTCCTCGCCACCTTCACCTGTATTTGATTTACCATGAAGATGGTTCATTGCAATCGCAAGTGTCTCATGTGCTTCTTTGGAGATAGAACCGTATGACATCGCACCTGTCTTAAAACGGGTCACGATGGAATCTACACTCTCTACTTCCTCTAATTTTACGCCCTT
>OGOQ01002036.1_pt1 | contig 13421 bp, 9 predicted proteins | sample 1552691 | NCBI WGS metagenome assembly OGOQ01 (sample SAMEA2580209, study PRJEB22360) | human gut metagenome | biome: human gut; feature: human-associated habitat; material: faeces | place: Denmark | collected 2008/2010
AAATGGAATTCTGTCGGGCGGCAAATGGCTGTGTCAGATTCTATTGTCTATTCAGGGTTTCAAGGTGCTTTATTTTATCTGAAGAATCACACAGCCGGTAAAGATGAACGGATTTTTGAATATAAAGACGGGAAACAAATCTTTTGGTGAATTATAGAATACTATTGAATATTTGATAGATAGAATGAATAATGTACGTAATCTATTGACTGGAAGTTTGGTCTACATTGCTTGTATAGTTTTATTGTCTTTGGCATGTAACGTTTCTTCCGGACTTCCTGTAGCTGATGTTATAGGGCAATGGCTCTATTTCGATAAAAGTGCATTGGTAGTTGCAGGATGTCTGTTGATGGCTGGATTGATGATGGAAAAAAGGTATTTTCTTTTTATACCGGTTTCGTGGGTATTGGTAATGCTGGGGGGCATTGAGGCTGTTTGGGGATTGAGTCAGCTTTATGGTTATGCTGTGTCCAACCATTCCTTGTATGTATTGACAGGTTCTTTCTTCAATCCGGGGCCTTATTCCGGCTATTTGGCCATGATACTTCCGGTCTGTCTGTATCAATGGCTGACCAAGAGGGGGGAGATTCTCTGCTCTGACCGGAATGATGGAAGAAGATGGGAAAAGGTGATGGATAAGGCTGGAACTATGGTCGCTGGTGGTGTGATGCTGCTTATCCTTTGTGTGCTTCCGGCAGGAATGAGCCGTTCGGCATGGTTGGCGGCAGGAGTTTCCTGTCTGTGTGTATATGCTTGGCATATGGATTGGACGGATAAGTTCAGATTATTATGGCAGCAGCAAAGGCAGCAGGCAAGCCTGTACTGATTGACTTTACCGGCTACGGTTGTGTCAACTGCCGTAAGATGGAGGCTTCTGTCTGGACAGACCCTAGTGTTACTGACATTTTGACAAAGGACTACGTACTCATCTCTCTCTATGTAGATGACAAGACTCCATTGTCACAGCCTATGGAAGTGACTTTCAATGGCGAAAAGCGTACATTGAGAACCATCGGTGACAAGTGGAGCTACTTGCAGGCAAGCAAGTTTGGTGCTAATGCCCAGCCATTCTACATTCCTGTGGATAATGAGGGAAATCCTCTGAACGCTGCATTCAGCTTCAAGGAGGATGTCAGTGCTTATCTTGACTTCCTGCATAAGGGTCTTGATAACTATCGTAAGTAATAATTAACTTTTCATAAGGCGGGAGTGGCATGTTATTTGCTATTCCCGCTTTTGTAATTAAAGTATAACACTATAAAAAGAGGAATTTATGAACACTAAAGAAGTTCCAGTCCTGCTTTTGACAGGCTATCTGGGCAGTGGTAAGACTACCTTGCTCAACAAGATTTTGGCTAACAAGAAGGGTATCAAATTTGCCGTTATCGTCAACGATATCGGTGAGGTGAATATTGATGCAGCTCTCATAGAGAAAGGTGGTGTGGTAGGTCAGAAGGATGATTCCCTGGTTTCACTCCAGAATGGATGTATTTGCTGTACCTTGAAGATGGACCTTGTAGAACAGCTCAAGGAAATCGTAGATATGAAGCGTTTCGACTATATTGTAATAGAGGCAAGCGGTATCTGCGAGCCTGCACCTATAGCACAGACCATCTGCTCTATCCCATCCCTGGGTCCTCAGTATATCAAGAACGGTATCTTGCGCTTAGACAGCATCGTTACTGTAGTTGATGCACTTCGTATGAAGGACGAGTTTGCCAATGGTTCTGATTTGATGAAGCCAAACCTCGATGAGGAGGATCTCGCTTCTCTCGTAATCCAGCAGATGGAATTCTGTAACATCATCCTTCTCAATAAGGCCGCAGATGTAGAGCCTAAGGAGTTGGAGCACCTGAAGCAGATTATCCGCGCTATCCAGCCTAAGGCAGAGATTTTCGAATGTAACTATGGTGATGTAGATCTCGATCTGATTATCAATACTCACAAGTTTGACTGGCAGACTGTTGCAACATCAGCAGGCTGGATCCAGGAAATCGAATCTGAACGAAGCGGAGAAGAGGACCATGATGAAGAAGAGCACGAGCATCATCACCATCATGATGAAGACGATGACGAGCACGAGCATCACCACCATGATGAAGGCGATGACGAACATGAGCATCACCATCACGATCACGAGGAGCATGAACATGGTCACCACCACCATCATCACGATCATGACCATGACCACGAAGGTGGCGAGGTTGAGGAATATGGTATCGGAACCTTCGTATATTATCGCCGCAAGGCATTCGACCTGGGTCTCTTCGATGAGTTTGTTGCAAGAAAATGGCCTCGTGACATCGTTCGTGCCAAGGGTATTTGCTATTTTGCTGATGAACCAGACATGTGCTATGTTTTCGAGCAGGCAGGTCAGCAGAAGACTGTCAAGCAGGCTGGTCAGTGGCTCGCAACAATGCCAGCCGACCAGCTCGCAGAACTGCGCAAGAACAATCCGCAGCTTGAGAAGGAATGGGATGAGAAACTTGGTGACCGTATGATCAAGATTGTATTCATCGGTCAGCACATCAAGGACCAGAAGGATGCTATTATCGCCGAACTTGATAAGACTTTAGCACTCTAAAGGAAGTCGCCCTGTCAGGCAAAAGCATGAAGAGATTTATGTTTTTGTCCTCACAGGGCGTTATATTTTACTTGTAAAACTTAAGAGATAATAGCGCATTTTAACTACCGAAAAGATGAAAAAACTAGAAATTTAAGGAAAAATGCGGGTAAAAATGCAGTTTTTTCTTTGTTTGTACTTTTAATTCGTTTTTTTTTGTTAAATTTGCACCCGATTAATAAATAATTAAGTGAATATACAAAGAAATGAAGACCGATTTTCGACCTGCATATATTAAGGACTTTGAGGCGTGTTGGAACATCATTGACCAGGCTCGTCGCTCTATGATTGCATCAGGACGTCATCAGTGGACTAATGATTATCCTGCTGAGCACGATATAAAAGACGACATCAACAATGGTAATGCATACGTCCTTACCGTAGATGGCGAGGTGGCTGTCTATGGTGCAGTAGCACTCAATGGTGAACCACAGTACGATTTTATCGATGGCGACTGGCTTACCACAGGCGATTATTATGTAATACACCGCTTTGCTACGTTGCCTAAATATCAGCGTGAGGGTTTCGCACGTATATTTATTAATAAGGTGAATAGTCTCTGCGAGGTAGAAAAGGTTCCTAGCATCAAGGTAGATACCAATTTCGATAATCTTCCGATGATTAACTTGCTCTCTTCTATGGGCTTCTGCATCTGCGGAAGAATCAACTATGGGAACAGAGGTATGCGCTTTGCTTTCGAAAAGCAAACTATACAGCCACAAATACAATAACGATTTACAGACATTATGGAGGATAAATTAAATAGAATGAGAAGCTTGGTCAATCAACTGAACCAAGCTTCTGATGTTTATTATAACGGCAAAGGGGAAATCCTTACCGATTACGAATGGGATGCCCTGTTTGACCAACTCAAGAAGCTGGAAGAGGAAACCGGCGAAATTCTCCCCGATTCCCCTACCAACAAAGTTTCTGAAGATACTATCGTCGGCCAGAAGGAAGAACACGAGTTCGCAGCTCTCTCTCTGGCAAAGACCAAGAAGGTCAGCGACCTCGTCAAGTGGGCAGAAGACCGCCCTATCTGGATTTCCTGGAAGCTGGATGGCCTCACCTTGGTTGTGACATACGACAATGGCAAACTAACCAAGGTGGTGACCCGCGGTAATGGTCATATTGGCACCAACATTACGCATCTGGCACCAGCTATCAGTGGTATTCCGCTGTCCATCAGCGAAAAGGGACATCTCGTGATTCGTGGCGAGGCTGTCATCTCCTATGCCGACTTCGAGCAGTTTATCATCGAAAGCGAAGGTGATTACGCCAATCCCCGCAATCTTGCATCCGGATCTCTTTCTTTGAAAGATGTAGAAGAAGTAAAGCAGCGCCATATCCAATGGATTCCTTTCACCCTGGTTTATTGCGAACAGGAAATCACATCATGGGGCAAAAGAATGCTGTGGTTGGAAGAACAGGGTTTTCACCCGGTAGAGCGTCAGAGAATAGAGCAGCCAACTTCTGATAACATCCAAAAGGAAATTGATGCTTTTACAGCTAAGGTGACCAACAAAAAGAATCCTTTCCCTGTAGATGGTCTTGTCATCTGCTACGATGATACCTCCTATGCTGCTACAGGTTCCGTAACAGGTCATCATGCAACAAGAGCCGGTTACGCCTTCAAATGGCAAGATGAGCACGCCGATACCGAACTCGACCACATCGAATGGTCGTGTGCTGCCAATACCATCACTCCTGTGGCTGTCTTCAAGCCTGTAGAACTGGAAGGCACAACTGTTCAGCGAGCATCTCTCTGCAATGTAAGTGAATGCGAGCGTTTGGGTATCGGAGGCAAGGGAACCCGATTGCAGGTAATCAAGGCCAACAAGATTATCCCAAAGGTGATCAATGTGACAGAATCACTTGGTGTTTTTGAAATTCCTGAAGTGTGTCCTGTCTGCCATGCTGAAGCTATCGTTAGAGAAAGCGAAAGCGGTACGAAAACACTGCATTGTACCAACCCGCAATGTGCAGCGAAGCAGTTGAAGAAGTTCACGAGATTCGTAAGCAAGGAAGGTTTGAACATAGAAGGTATTTCAGAACAGACCATCTGGAAGCTGGTAAACGAAGGTCTGATCAGTGAGTATGCAGACTTTTATCATCTTTCCGATCATGCCTATGTCATCTCTTCCTGGGAAGGATTCGGAAAGAAGAGTGTAGGCAATATGCTGGAAAGCATCCGCAAAAGCCGAAATACAGATGGGCGTCACCTGCTCTATGCACTGAACATCCCGCTGTGTGGAGGTGATGTCGCCAAAAAGCTGATTGAACGCTATCCTGTCAGGAAACTGATAGAAACCGCACGGCTCTGTATGTTTGATGATGAGTTTGCCAGCATCGACGGCATTGGTCCTGAAAAAAGTGCCAAATTCATCGCCTGGTTCAAAGATGACAACAACTTCGCTTATGTACAGAATCTGATGAAGGAGCTGACCATTACAGAACAGGCTCCTGTAGAGAAAGGCACGCTGTGTGATGGACTAACCTTCGTTGTAACGGGTGATGTTCATCATTATAAAAACCGCACCGAGCTGAAGGCTTACATCGAAAGCCAAGGTGGCAAGGTGACGGGAAGCGTAAGCAAGAGTACCAACTATCTGATTAATAACGATGCAGCCTCGCAGAGTTCAAAGAACAAGAAGGCACACGAACTCAACATCCCTATCATCACGGAAGATGAGTTCGTTGAGAAATTCGGATAAAAAGAAATCCCTTAGACTTCAACAAGTCTAAGGGATTTTTATTTGGTTATTCTTGAATTAGTGCGTTCCGCAATATTGTCCCATAAAAAGGATACCGCCACTCTGACTGTCCTGAATCATATAGACAAATGGACGGTCAGCGATGAACTCCACATTTCTAGTCTCCTCAGGTGCCATGGCAGTCAGCATCACGGCAGCAGTTACAGCAGCAGCCTTTGTTCCCTGCTCATTCACCTCTATCTTTGCCTTCTGAAGCATCTTGCTTACAAAGAAATTGCCGTCAGCAAAATGACTGAAGTTCGCTTTGCCAGCCTCAAACATAGAAGGAGCACCCAAATCACTGATGATTGCATTCAGAGGCAGTTCCTGCTCGATAGTAAATTTAGGCAACTTGAGATTCACCATACAGTTTTCCATATTCTGCGAAATCTGATTCAGCTTCTCTTCATCCAATTCTTTCATCATTTCCTGGATATTCTTGCCCTCATTTGGCAGAAGTACCAGCATGCGATAGCTACCATTACCATAAGGAAGATCTACAGCCTTGAAATCCTTGTTCTCTGCATAGAAGAGCTTCTTTACCTGATGCATCATCTCAACTTTCTGAATATCACGTGTATAACCACGGAAGTTCTCCAGCTTAGTGTCCTTTGCATTGAACTTGTTCTGCCATGTTCCCTTGAAATAGATGGCATTCATCAAATACGATACTGCATCGGCTGAAACCTGATCAATAATACGTGGAATCATGCCGTTGGTCTTTTCCTTACACCAGCCATTGATGCGGTCTGTTGACTTGGAAGAGGTGAAATCCAGACTTTCAATACCAGCCAAATAACTATCGCTCACTTTCTGACAGAAATCCTTGTTGAGCTGGAAGTTCTTGTTTACGGCAATGTAATTAGCTATATTCACGGTTGTCTGCTTATCCTGCTTGTTAGCAGTAAGAAGCATCGCCTTATAAAGCTCATTCAGATCGCTGACAGAAACTCCTTCGCAACCGATAGCTTTCAATATCTCCTGCTGCGTGATTCCTTCCGCACCATTTGCCAGCATTCCCATCAGATAAGATACGCTCATAGGTGAAATCACCTTAGACTCCATATCTGTAACCTTATTGAAGAGGCGAAGCGCAAATGCATTGTTCTTCTTCACTATATCCTGCTGGGCGTCAGAAAGAACAAGATAGCTATTATCCAAATCCTCTTCATTCTTACCCATTTCGCTGTCCTTGCTTGCATTGGAATCACCGTTTATCTTCTTGCTGCTGGCACAAGAAGTCATAGCCATTGCAGCCATCATCATCAGGGCTGCCATAGTCATCTTACTTTCATTTCTCTTTTTCATAATCTTTTAATTTTGTTGATAATCTGTCTATGAAATGCAAGTTGCTGCGATTCCTTGCATCGGAAGGCTAAAATTTAAGACTCGTTAACTGCCTCCTTACCTGGCAACACACGCAAATGATATCTGTTACCATCAAAGTCAACACGCATCAGACTCTGAGGTTTGGTTATCTTGGCTAACTCAAGAGCCACATGCCCCATCGTTCTCCGAAGATTCAGTTCGATACAAGATACAAGCTCTAACTGGCCATCCTTTGCAGCAATCATCATATCTACTCCAAATGGTCCGTTATAGTTTTCCTTTAACGCGGGTTCAACTATATCTATAATTTTCTGTCTTGCAGAGAGAAGCACATCTTCACTGATGTATTTCTTCATCATTTCAATCTTCTCTTCTTCAGAGCAGAGCAAGTTACCGGTATAGGCATTTTTGACGGTGTCGAAGAGCGAGAGTCCCAGATAGTGTACCTTGCCGTCAAGCATCTCGAATTCCATACCGAAATCTTTCACCTTATTATAATATGGCTCTACGGTCACACCACCCTGCCTGAAGATGATGTTGCTTACCCAGCGTTGGAAAGCCGGATATTCACCATTTGTCCGGAACTCATCGGCAGAAACATATTTCACGCCTCTTCCACTGCTGCTCCAAGGAGCCTTGACTACAGCCTTGCCCCACTTCATTACGCATTCCTTAACCAGAGCAAAGTTATCTGCATATACTACGTCCTGCTGCAGATGTTCAGCGGCCCATTGGCGGCTGCTTATCGCGCGTACCTTATCTAATACCTCATCAGTAGGCAGCATGATTTCCGGCAAACCGATACGTTCCAGCTCGCCTTTCAGACTCAAGTCCCATCCCCAAGGATGCACGCAGTCTATAAACTCCGTCTTAAGCAGATGCTCAAGCTGCAGTTTGGTTATAAACTCAACTTTTTCCAACAGGTGCTCTCCCAAATGGCGCACCTTGTCGCGTGCATTGTCGATGTCGTCAACAAGCACCAAGTCACCCTGATCTGCCCACAAGGCAGGTATGAATGCAAGGTCGCTTCGCAACTGTCTTCCAGCATGTGGAGCGGTAAACTGTCGCAAATGAGCGGCCAATGCCAAATCGTGTTCTGGATTGAAGATATGTAGTTTCATACTGCAAAGATACAAATTATTGAGATAAAAACGGCAAAAGAAGGTAAGTTTTACTTAGAAAAGTGCTAAATAATGAAAAAAATGTTAGATTTTGCTATCTAGAGTTTGCAAATTTAAAATATATTATTACCTTTGCATCGTAAAAAACAAATATGAATCAATATTAAACGCATGGAAGAAGCATTCTTCAGAACACATACATATCTAGTTGAGCATACAGAAGCTCCAGTCAGACGAACCTTGATGGATGAGATTGACTGGAACGACCGTATGATTGGCATCAAAGGCACTAGAGGCGTAGGCAAATCTACCTTTCTCCTCCAGTATGCCAAGGAACACTTTGGACCATACGATCGCAAGTGCTTGTATGTGAACATGAACAACTTCTATTTCCAGAGCAGAGGTATTGCCGATTTTGCAGGTGACTTTGTAAATCAAGGTGGACGAACACTCCTGATAGACCAGGTGTTCAAACAGCAGGACTGGAGCAAGGAACTCCGCAAATGTTACGATTTGTATCCTGAGTTGAAGATTGTGTTTACAGGTTCCAGCGTAATGCGCTTGAAGGAAGAGAACCCAGAACTCAATGGCATCGTGAAGAGTTACAATCTCCGTGGCTTCTCATTCAGAGAATATATCAATCTGAAGACGGGCAACGATTTCCAGCCATACGAACTCGATGACATTCTGCGCAATCATGAGCACATCATCAAGCAGATCCTTCCCAAGGTGAGTCCGATGAAATACTTCAATGATTATCTGCATCACGGCTTCTACCCATTCTTCTTGGAACAGCGTAACTTCACAGAGAATCTACTAAAGACGATGAACATGATGACCGAGGTTGACATCCTCCTCATCAAGCAGATAGAACTGAAGTATCTGCCAAAAATAAAACGCCTGTTCTACGAGTTGGCTGTCGAAGGCGCCAAGGCTCCCAACGTGAGCCAGCTGGCCGAAAGCATCAATACAAGTAGGGCAACCGTGATGAACTACATTAAGTATCTGGCTGATTCCAGACTCATCAACATGATCTATCCGGATGGGCAGGATTTTCCGAAGAAACCATCTAAGGTGATGATGCATAATACTAACTTGATGTACGCTATCTATCCTATACAGATTGACAAGCAGGAAGTGATGGAAACATTCTTCGTCAATTCTCTTTGGAAAGACCACAAAGTTCACCAGGGCGGTAAAGACCACTATTATACAGTGGATGGCAACAGGAAATTCAGAATCTGTGATGCACAAACTCCCAACAAGATGCGTAGTAATCCAGATACCATCTATGCCCGTTACAATACGGAGGTGGGCAAGGACAACAAGATTCCGTTATGGCTCTTGGGATTCCTGTATTAACGAAATTTCGAAAAGAAGAATTAAATACAAAACATTTTTAATATTTTATCTAAAAGTAAAATGGCAAAAGAGAAAAAATTTATCACTTGTGATGGTAACACAGCTGCCGCACACGTAAGCTACATGTTTACTGAGGTTGCTGCTATCTACCCTATTACTCCATCATCACCAATGGCGGAGCATGTAGATGAATGGGCTGCCAAAGGTCGTAAGAACCTTTTCGGTCAGCGAGTTTCTATCCAGGAAATGGAATCAGAGGCTGGTGCTGCAGGTGCAGTTCACGGTTCTCTCCAGGCTGGTGCCTTGACTTCAACTTACACTGCTTCTCAGGGTTTGTTGCTGATGATTCCTAACATGTACAAGATTGCTGGTGAGTTGCTCCCTTGCGTGTTCAACGTATCAGCTCGTACATTGGCTTCTCACTCACTTTGTATCTTCGGTGACCACCAGGACGTAATGGCTTGCCGCCAGACAGGCTTCGCTATGTTCTGCTCAGGTTCTGTTCAGGAGGTTATGGACCTCTCTGCAGTTCCTCACTTGGCTACATTGGAGACAAAGGTTCCTTTCATTAACTTCTTCGACGGTTTCCGTACTTCTCACGAGTACCACAAGATCGAGGAGATGGATATGGAAGACATCCGTCCATTGGTTAAGGAAGAGTTCATCGAGGACTTCCGTAACCGTGCATTGACTCCTGAGCGTCCTGTTACTCGCGGTACCGCTGAGAACCCAGAGACATTCTTCACTCACCGTGAGGCTTGCAACACTTACTACGATGCAATCCCTGAGGTTGTAGAGAAGTACTGCCAGGAGATGACTAAGATTACTGGCCGTGAGTACCACCTCTTCAACTACTATGGTGCTGAGGATGCTGAGAACATCATCATCCTGATGGGTTCTGCTACAGAGCCAGCTCGCGAGGCTATCGACTACTTGAACAAGCAGGGCAAGAAGGTTGGTATGGTTGCAGTTCACCTGTTCCGTCCATTCTCTGTTGACTTCTTGAAGAAGACTATCCCAGCTACTGTTAAGCGTATCGCTGTTCTCGACCGTACTAAGGAGCCAGGTGCAGAGGGTGAGCCATTGTACCTCGACGTTAAGTCAGCTCTCTACGATGACGAGCGCAAGCCATTGATCGTTGGCGGTCGCTACGGTCTCGGTTCTTCTGATACAACTCCAGCTAAGATTGTTGCTGTATTCAAGAACCTCGAGTTGCCACAGCCAAAGAACCACTTCACTGTAGGTATCGTTGATGACGTTACATTCACTTCTCTCCCAGAAGAGGAGGAAATCCCAATGGGTGGTGACGACTTGTTCGAGGCTAAGTTCTACGGTTTGGGTGCTGACGGTACTGTTGGTGCTAACAAGAACTCAGTTCAGATTATCGGTAACAATACTAACAAGTATTGCCAGGCATACTTCTCTTACGACTCTAAGAAGTCTGGTGGTTTCACCTGCTCTCACTTGCGTTTCGGCGACAGCCCTATCCACAGTGCATATCAGGTAAATACTCCTAACTTCGTAGCTTGCCACGTACAGGCTTACCTCCACATGTACGATGTAACACGTGGTTTGCGTAAGAATGGTTTCTTCCTGTTGAACACTATCTTCGACGGCGAGGAGTTGGTTAACTTCATCCCTAACAAGGTAAAGCGTTACTTCGCTCAGAACAACATTACTGTTTACTATATCAACGCAACTAAGATTGCTCAGGAGATTGGTCTCGGTAACCGTACCAACACCATCCTCCAGTCTGCATTCTTCCGTATCACAAAGGTTATTCCTTTGGATCTCGCTGTAGAGCAGATGAAGGCATTCATCGTTAAGTCTTACTCTAAGAAGGGTCAGGACGTTGTTGACAAGAACTTCGGCGCTGTTGACCGTGGTGGTGAGTACAAGCAGTTGACAGTAGATCCAGCTTGGGCTAACCTCGCTGACGATGAGGCTAAGGAGGATAACGCTCCAGCATTCGTTAAGGAGCTCGTTCGTCCTATCAACGGCCAGGCAGGTGACCTCTTGAAGGTTTCTGACTTCGTTAAGCACGACACAGTTGACGGTACATGGCAGAATGGTACAGCAGCATTCGAGAAGCGTGGTGTTGAGGCATTTGTACCAGTATGGAACGTTGAGAACTGTATCCAGTGTAACAAGTGTTCATTCGTTTGTCCTCACGCAGCTATCCGTCCATTCGTATTGACCGACGAGGAGCTCGCAGGCATCGAGGGTCTCGAGACTCAGGATGTAAAGGCACCTAAGGCTTTGGCTGGCATGCACTTCCGCATCGAGACTTCAGTACTCGACTGTCTGGGTTGTGGTAACTGTGCTGACGTCTGCCCAGGTAAGAAGGGTGAGAAGGCGTTGACAATGGTTCCATTCAACGTAGACGCAGAGGATATGGTCAAGGAAGCAGCTAACTGGGAGTACCTCGTACACAAGGTAGCTTCTAAGCAGGATCTTGTAGACATCAAGCAGAGCCCTAAGAACTCTCAGTTCGCTCAGCCATTGTTCGAGTTCTCTGGTGCTTGCTCTGGTTGTGGTGAGACTCCATACGTTAAGTTGATTTCTCAGCTCTTCGGTGATCGTCAGATGATTGCTAACGCTACTGGTTGTTCTTCTATCTACTCAGCTTCTATCCCATCTACTCCATATACAAAGAACGCTAAGGGTCAGGGTCCTGCATTCGACAACTCATTGTTCGAGGACTTCTGCGAGTTCGGTCTCGGTATGGTAATGGGTAACAAGAAGATGAAGGAGCGCATCGCTCACTTGCTCGAAGAGGCTAAGGCTCAGGAGCATGTTCCTGCTGAGTTCGTAGCTGCTGCTGACAAGTGGATGGCTAACATGAACGATTCTGAGGGTTCTAAGGAGGCTGCTGCAGAGTTGAAGCCTCTTATCGCTGCCGGCGCTGAGAAGGGTTGCCCTATCTGCAAGGAGCTCAAGACTTTGGATCACTACCTCGTTAAGCGTTCACAGTGGATCATCGGTGGTGACGGTGCTTCTTATGATATCGGTTACGGTGGTCTCGACCACGTATTGGCTTCTGGTGAGGATGTTAACATCCTGGTACTCGATACTGAGGTTTACTCTAACACTGGTGGTCAGTCTTCTAAGTCTACTCCACTCGGTGCTATCGCACAGTTCGCTGCTCAGGGTAAGCGTATCCGTAAGAAGGATCTCGGTTTGATGCAGACTACATACGGTTACATCTACGTAGCTCAGGTAGCTATGGGTGCTGACAATGCTCAGACATTGAAGGCTATCCGCGAGGCTGAGGCTTATCCAGGTCCATCACTCATCATCGCTTACGCACCATGTATCAACCACGGTTTGAAGCGTAAGGGCGGTATGGGTCGTTCACAGCACGAGGAAGAGTTGGCTGTTGAGTGCGGTTACTGGCACTTGTGGCGTTACAACCCACTGTTGGCTGATGAGGGTAAGAACCCATTCACACTCGACTCTAAGGCTCCTAACTGGGAGAACTTCCGCGACTTCTTGCTCGGTGAGGTTCGTTACCTCTCTGTACAGAAGGCATTCCCTAAGGAGGCTGATGAGCTCTTCTCTCAGGCAGAGAAGATGGCTAAGCTCCGTTACCAGACTTACGTTCGTAAGAGCCAGGAGGACTGGAGCGAGCAGATTTAATCTAGTGAGATTTCAATAGGTTAAATATATAATCCGAAGGCCTTGGTTGCGTTCTGCAATCAAGGTCTTTTTGTTTTTCTAGGGTTCCAATTACTCCCCAAATTCCTTCTTTACATCAAAGCAGGGACAGGCTTTGTTGGCAAATTCATTATGACCATGAATCGTAGCAAATGGATATTCCTCCTTCAGCTGCTCGATGAGGGCATGAATTAAAGTGCAAAATCGGCTATTCATGGGCTAAAAAACGCATTTTGCAAACAGAAAACTCTATTTTCTCCGTTTTTCATCGCTGAAAACAGGTATTGGGAGAAAGCATAAAAAGCGAACGCTATGATTTATAATATAAATATATATTCCATTCATAACTCAACATACAGACTTCACTTCACACACGTAATATACATACTAAATAGTTATATAACAACAGGTTACCCATTTTAATCTTAGTATTGTTATTATGTAGTTTCTAGCTTTTCGCACTATTACTACGTCAATATTTTATTAATTGCTATCAAAGATAATAAAAAGTTGGCAAACCCAAGAATTTTATCACGTTATTTAACGGAAAAATGCAAAATATGGGGGTTAGGAAGG
>OGOQ01002039.1_pt1 | contig 13408 bp, 10 predicted proteins | sample 1552691 | NCBI WGS metagenome assembly OGOQ01 (sample SAMEA2580209, study PRJEB22360) | human gut metagenome | biome: human gut; feature: human-associated habitat; material: faeces | place: Denmark | collected 2008/2010
CGTCTCCCTTAATGGGAAACGCCTGTCGTCGTTTTGCTTTTCCTGTGAGGATTAAGCCTCGTGGATAGCGTCGCTTGGGCAGTTTTCTGCGCAAGTACCGCAGCTGATGCAAGTGTCTGGATCGATTTTATAGATATCGCCCTCTGAGATTGCCTCTACTGGGCATGCTGCTGCACATGTACCGCAAGCTACACAGTTGTCATTGATTACGTAAGCCATTTTTGTAAGTTTTATTTATTTGTTTATAATTGCTGTATGCAAAGATAATGCAATTCGTGTGGATTTGTTGCGATGTTTCATCCTTTTCTTCTTTTTAATATCATATCATACTATATTTCAGCAACTTATATTTCGTTATTTGGACTAATTGCAATTTATTCGTATTTTTGCACCATAATTTATAGTCAAAAGCAATGAATCCACTGTTTTCCATCATAACCATCACGTTCAACGCCGAGCAGGTGTTGCCGCCGACGCTCGAGGGTGTAAAGCGTCAATCGTTTACCAACTTTGAGCATCTTGTGGTCGACGGAGCGTCGACCGACGGCACGGTCAAGATTGCGGAGCGGAGCGGAATAAAGGGGATTAGCGTGGTGTCGGAGTCCGACCGGGGGCTTTACGACGCTATGAACAAGGGCATCCGCCGCGCCAAGGGTGAATATCTGATTTTCCTCAATGCCGGCGACGCTTTCCATGCGCCGTCGTCGCTGCAGGAGATTGCCGATGCCATAGAGCAAGGCGCACAGCCCGACATTGTTTACGGGCAGACGCAGATTGTCGACGCCGACCGCAATTTTGTGGCGATGCGCCATCTGACGGCGCCGGAGCATCTGACGTTCGACAGCTTCAAGCACGGCATGCTGGTGTGTCATCAGGCGTTTGTGGTGCGCCGCGCTCTTGCGGAACCTTACGACCTGCGCTATCGGTTCTCCGCCGACTACGAATGGTGTCTGCGCTGCTTGAAAAAAGCGAAGCGCTGCGCCTATACAGGCACAACGCTTATCGATTATCTTGCTGATGGGCTGACCGACAAAAACCACAAGGCGTCGCTGCGCGAGCGCTACGACATCATGTGCCAATACTACGGCACGCTGCCCACCATCGTGCGCCACATCGGGTTCTTTGCCCGCAATCTGAAGCGCAAACTGTTGAAATAGCGGTTATTTCCTCACTTTTAGCCATCCCGTCGTGTCGCTTTCCACAACGCGGCGGTAATAGTTTTCGTTATATCCCGGCGACAATGGCGCCACGGGATAGCCGTCGGCTGTACGCTCAAACTTGCCGTCCTTTTCTTTCTTGATTCGTCCGTCGAGGTATTTAACGAGCAGATACTCGCCGAGTTTGCGGTAGCTGTCGGTTGCCGACATGGCGCAGCTGTCGCTGTAGGCGGTGAGCATCTCCACTGTCTTGGCTGGGTTTTCCTTGTATGCTTCGAGGGCGCGTGCCTCAATCTGTGGTGCGGCTGCCTCGTAACTGTCTTCTATGCGTTTCTGCACGGCGCGCACGTCGGGATACATCTGCGAATAGCGCGAATAAACTTGGTTGGCTACCCAGTTGTTGACCCAGAACGCCGAGGTCCACGAAAAGTTGTAGAAGTCGCCGTTGCCCTGACGGAAGCATTCAGGCACTTGCGTAAGGCAGCAATACATCGGGTTGTAGACCGACAGCGACGAGTCGTCGACGCCAAACCACAGCACGCCGCCCACGGCGTCGGGCAGCCACGAGCGCATCTGTGCCACGAGGGTGAAACCGGTCTGCTGTGTGGCTATCGGACGTTCGTGCATATATTCCACCGAATCCTGTGTCCACGTGAGCGGCGCATAGCGCACGGGCGAGTCCCAGTCGCCGGTGCCCGGCTCCTTGCGCATGTCCATCGGAGTGCCGTCAAAATGGTCGCGCATCATTTCCTGAAGGTCTCTGACGCTGAGTTTCTTCGTCGGCTTCACGTAGAGCGGAAGCGCGTTGCCTTTCATCTCTGTTACCCACGGCAGATAGCGGTCCATACCGTCGGCAAAGCGGTTGAAGTAAGCCCACACGCGGCCGTCGCATCCGCGATACGCCAGATAGTCGCTGACGGCGTATGCTTGGCAGAAGCTGAAGTCCTCGTCTTTGCCATTGAACCAGCCTTTGCGGCGTGCATACTTGACTACGTCTTTGGAGTATAGGCAGTTTTGCTTGTCGCCAAACGGGATGCGGTGTATGCGCGACTGGTTGGCGTGGCCGCTGATGCAGTCGTCGGGTATGCGGATGGCTGCCCAAACGGCGCCTTTCTCATCCATGCCTTTCGACACCATCTCGAGCACCCACACTTCGTTGGGGTCGGCTATCGAGAACGACTCTCCGCCGCTGTAGTAGCCGTAGCGCTCCACGAGCGACGTCATCACGCGGATTGCCTCGCGGGCGGTGCGCGCGCGCTGCAGCGTGACGTAGATAAGCGAGCCGTAGTCCATTATGGCGGTGGTGTCTGCAAGCTCGGGGCGGCAATCGAATGTGGTCTCGGTTATTGCCAGCTGATGCTCGTTCATATTGCCAACGGTGGCATACGTGTGCTCCACCTGCTCTATCTGTCCGAGATATTTATGTGTGTCCCACTCCTTGATGTCGAGCATCTCGCCTTTCTTATGGTCGGCGGCGGGCTGACGGTAGAGCTCGCCGTAGAGCACGTAGGCATCGGCGTTGTAGGTAATCATTGTGGAGCCGTCGGCTGTAGCGTTTTTTCCTGCTATCAGGCTGGTGCATGCAAATGCCGCCTGCACGCCCGCAAGCATCAAGGCGAGCGCTGAGATTAGTTTTTTATTCATTTATTGTTTGTTTGAAGTTACGGAAAGGATACGGTTGCCACTGCTGAACGAATGCACGTCGTAGCTGGTGCCGAACGCTTCGGCTTGATAGCGGCTTGCCTTGGCGCCGTCGGCAAGCGTATGGAGATCGAGACGGAGGTCACTGCTGAAGTCTACGCCTTCCTTGCCGGCACACTTGAAGATTGCCTCCTTGGCGGTCCATGCCACGGTGGCTTTCCAGGTCGACGTGCCGATGAAGCGTTGTTCTTCTGCCGAGAACACGCGGTCTTTAACGCGGTCTACGCGCTTGTCGACGATTTCCACATCAACGCCGACGCGCTCCGACGCCGACCATGCGGCAACCACCCACCCACGGCAGTGCGACAGGCTGAAGCCCATATCCATGCGCGCGCCTGCCCTTTCAACATAAGGCGCGCCCGACGGCTCATGGCAGAGCATGGCGTCGTCGCCAAAGAGCTCGTGGACAAGCAGACGGGTCACCATTATTTCCGTGCGGCGGTTCACCGACTTCACGCCGTCGACAAATCGGTGCATACCGAAATCGTCGCCGGCGGCTTCGACACTCATCATATCAGGAATCTCCACTTCGGCAATCTCGATATCGCCTACGGAGGTGCGGTGTACTCTCATTTACTCTTCTTTTGTTTCCGGTTTGTCTTGCAGTATCTTCACTTTCACTTTCTCTATGCGGTGGCGCTCCACTGCCATCACACGGAAGCGGCAGCGTCCGTATTCTATAAGTTCGTTTTCCTGTGGGAAATCGTGCTTTATGTTGAGCAGCAGTCCGGCGATGGTCTCGGCGTCTTCGTCTACGTCGGCAAACTCATCGTCGTCAAGCCCCGTGATGCGGTAGAAGTCGTTGAGCTGAGTCTTGCCCTCAAACTCATAGATGTCCTGCGACAGGCGTTTATAGTTTTTCTCGTCGTCGTCATATTCGTCGTTGATCTCGCCAACAATCTCCTCAAGCACATCCTCAAGGGTGACAACGCCTTGCGTGCCACCATACTCGTCTACCACTATCGCCATGTGCATCTTCTTTTTCTGGAAATCCTCGAGAATGTCGTCAATCATGCGGCTCTCGGGCACGAAGAAGGCGTCGCGCAGCAGCGACTGCCATTTGAACGCGGCGTCTTTCTTGCCCACAAACGGCAGGAGGTCCTTGGCATAGACTATGCCTTTGATGTTGTCCTGATTGTCGACATAGACGGGCAGACGCGAATAGCCCGACTCGCGCACGGTGGCGAGAAGCTGGTCGAAGGTCATATCCCAGTCCACGCAGGTCATGTCGACGCGGGGCGTCATGACGTCGCTGACGGTCTTGCCGCCGAACTTCAGGATTTCCTCAAGCATGTTTTTGTCTTTCTGTTCCTCCACGTCGGTGATCTCAAGCGCGTGCGACAGGTCGTCGAGCGACAGACGCTCTTCTTTCTTGGTCACGACTCGGTTGACAATAACCGTGCTGCGTGTCATCAGCGACGTCAGCGGACGCAACATGTGCGACAGAGAGCCTACGCCGCCAACAGCAAAAACTGCCCATTTCAGGCGATGCTCGTTACTGTAGAGCTTGGGGAGGATTTCGCCGAAGAGAAGCAGGATAAACGTGAGCAGCACTGACTGCAGCACAAAGTTGACCACGGGGCTGGCTATCACAAGAATCTGCGTAAGGGCATAGTTGAGCAGAAGCACTATCGACACATTGACAAAATTGTTGGAGATAAGGATTGTGGCGAGCAGACGCTCCGGCTCTTTGAGCAGGCGCGACACTGCCGCGCGCTTGTCTTCGTTCTCGATATCGTCGATGTCGCTTTGAGAAAGGGCGAAGAACGCTGTTTCTGAGCCCGACACGAAAGCCGAAACCATCAGAGCCACGCATGCCACTGCGAGAGCCACCATACTCCCTGCCGTAGGCACATTGAAGCCTATCCAGCTTGTGCCGCCATTCAGCGAGGCGGCAATAAAATTTAAAATACTCGGGTAAGGGTCTAAGTCCAAAATTATTATGCTTTTATTAATCTGTCTGCAAAGATAGTGCAAATCGAGCGCATAACAACAAGCTTGCTTGTATGTTTTGCCGAGATGCAGACTATTTTATACAAAGATAGTGCAAGGTGAGCGAAAAACAAAATCAAGCGAGCTTGATTTTGTTTTTCCGAGGAGCAACATTAAGGTCCTTAAGGTCCTTAAAGACCTTACCCCCCTAATGACCTTAAAGCCCTTAATTCCCCTCAATCTCTTTTTTTAGGATCCAACAAGTTCCGCCTTTGCAGGCGCATACGCGCCATTCTTTCAGAGAATCCGCCCTCCTCAAGAAATTTCTCAGACAAAACCTGCAATTGCTTAAAAAGCAAATAATCCGTCTGCATTATCAACACAATCACCATATTAGCGATTGTTTGCGGAGGTCGGGTTCTTGCCAAATTCATAAAAAATTCCGAATCATTATGTGTTTTTCCCAGCTCTCGCATCGCACTCATCTCCACCGAATCCATTTCCCATTGTCTATGACCATTTACACGCAAATAATCCTTATAATCTTCAAGCAACTCCATCAAACTCGCCTTAGCCACATTTATCAATCTGATTTCGCTCTTGCTTGATGTCGACGACGCTGCGCATCCCTCCACAATATTCTGTTTCCCGCTGCGGGCAGCCTGCACCATTTGATCAAAAGTTCTATCAGTACGCCTGATATAATTAGTGCAAAAATAAAAAGTCATGTCATAGATAGCCTGACTCTTCTGATATGAGAGAAGCTGCTTATAATTGCCGTTTTTAGGGATAAGTGTGTCCATCATTCTGCTTTGTTACACAACAAAGATAGTGCAAATCGAGAGCAAAACAAAATCAAGCTTGCTTGTATGTTTTGCCGAGATGTAGCCTATTTTATTCAAAGATAGTGCAAATCGAGAGCTAAAACAACAAGCTTGCTTGATTTTGCCGTTTTCCCGAACCGCAGCATTAAGATCGTTAAAGTCCTTAAAATCCTCCCCCCTCAAAAAAAACAAAAGCGGGCGGAAACTGTCGCTTCCGCCCGCCTGTTCTGTCTTCAAAAAAGATTATTTCACGATAACTTTCTTCACAACATTGTCTGCACGCACGATGTAGAGACCTGCTGCCACGCGGGTGCGGGCGTCGGTGCTTACCAATGCGCCGGCTGTTGTGTAGACTGCCACGCTTTGTGCGCCTTCAACAACGATTTCGCCGTTTGCCGCTGCGATAACCACACCTGCTGCGTCAACACCTGCCACACTTGATGTCTTTCCTGTCGCTGCCTTAACGGTCCATTTGTCGCCGACCTTAGCAACCGTGAGGATTACTGACGCCACATCGCCTTCTGCGATGAGAGTCAAGTTATTGCCTGGTACTGGATTATCTTTCAAATCTACAGCACCGCCATCCAAATCCAACGCAATGTTTCCAGCATAGTGGACTCCATTAATTAAAATGCAAAAACCTTCTGACAATGCAGCCATATTTTCTTCTACCTCATATGTATAAGTGCCGTTTGGATTGCTTACCATATCGACTTGACTCCAACCATTAAACTCACCTGTAATCTGAACCTTGTCAGTTTTCACACCAACGATTTTCAGCTTCCAAGTCTCGCCTTCTTTCTTGACAGTAAGCGTGATTTTGTCATAGTCGGCTGCGTCGGTAATCTTCATATTGTTGGCGCTGCTGCCACCGCTATACAAGTCCTTGAAGCCCCATTCGTTGTTAAGCGTACCTTTAAATTCATCATTGTGAAGCCAAGTGTTTGTGTCTACAATGGTTATTTTAAAATCGCCTGCCAATTTCGCAGTCTCTGTCTCCTCATAGACATATTCTTTTGTTTCTGCATTATAGGTAAACGCTGGAGCGCCAGTTCCCCAAGAATAATTAGCACCGCGCAACTCAACAGTATATGTTTCTACCGGCACTACCGGAGTTTCTTTCTTCTCGCCAACAATCTTCAGTTTCCAAGTCTCGCCTTCTTTTTTGACAGTAAGAGTGATTTTGTCATAGTCGGCTGCGTCGGTAATCTTCATATTACCAGAATTATCATTCATTGCAACAAAATCAGAAGAAGCTTCGCTCAGATTCTTATCAACCAGATCATCACGCTTAAACCATTTTTTTGTTTCTGGAATGTCTATTTTAAAATAATCTGCCAATTTCGCAGTCTCAGTCTCCTCATAGACATATTCTTTTGTTTCTGCATTATAGGCAAAAGTAACTGGCGTATCCCAACCAGTGCCATAAGCATTACCCGCCAACTGAACAGTATAAGTTTCTACCGGAGTTTCTGCGCTTGGCGCACCTTCTGTCTTATCGCAACTCCATTTTCCGTCTGTCCAATTATCATTTGCAACAAACGTGCAGTCTCCAATATTTCCTGTTAGGTCAATCGATTGCTGCTCTTTGTCATATACCGTTCCTTTGAATATAATAGAGTATTCACCATCATAATCAAATTCGCAAACATAGTATTTATCAGCACCTATTGTTTCCAATGCCATTTTTGTCCCAGGCCAGTCGCCCAACAATCTATCTTCTGTTCCCGTCTTCCAAGCATAGGCTGTTAACGTATTGTTGTCAGTAACAAATCCAGCCACCTTCAGATACACCTTTGCTGCTTGCGCAGAAACGATTGCCATCAAGGTAAACAACAACGTAAAAGTAAGTTTTTTCATAATAGTAAATTTTTAATTTTTTCGATATGTGTATTACCAAACTATGGTGCGCATTTCCCACACGCACCATAGTATTTTTGTAAATTTATCTTCTGTTATTTCACGATAACTTTCTTAACCACATTGTCGGCACGCACGATGTAGAGACCTGCTGCCACGCGGGTGCGGGCGTCGGTGCTTACCAATGCGCCGGCTGCTGTGTAGACTGCTACGCTCTGTGCGCCTTCAACAACGATTTCGCCGTTTGCTGCGTTTACAGCCACGCCTGCTGCGTCAACACCTGCCACGCTGCCTTCTGTTGCAACGAGCTTAAACGCGCCTGTGTTGATGTTGAATGTCACCTTGTAAGTGCCGGGAGCTGTTGTGCAGCATTTTTCCAAGCCCTTTGTGAATGTGCCTTCGAGAGTGCTGACTGTTGTTTCTTCAGCAAAGCCCCAAGTGCCTTTGCCTCCGAGACCTTCAAAGATACGCCAGTAGCTCAACTCGCTCTCTTCGGCTGCAGGGAAAGTTATCACTCCGCTGAACTCGCCGGCTGTCTCTGTTGCAGTGAGCTTGCCGCTTGGGTCAGTGAAGTCCCAACCGTTGTTGTTGCCCATCACGTAAACCTCTGTCACTTCGCCTGCTTCGCCCTCTGTGCCTTCAAGGAGGAGAGATGCGTTGCCTTCACCGTCGATAGTAAGAGTGATTGTTTTGCAATTGTAAGTTGCGTCGCCAAGGTCGATGTTTGCACTTGTCCCCCCCCGGAACGAGTGAGTAAGGCATACCGAGTTGTGGCACTGCTCCCGAGATACCGCCATAGTTGCAGGCATCGCTCCAATTAGCGTCTGCCACCTTAAACTGTCCGAAAAGTTCTTTATCTGCAAGCGTATAAACGCCTTCTTTATCTGTTGTCTGGAATTCCCATGCTGGTTCAGCGCCCCAGTTGTTAAACCCACCGCGTACGAAGATTCCTGATCCTGCTGCGTTACCAACCAATGCGCAGAGTGCGCACATCAAAAAAAGAGTAAATTTTTTATTCATAGGTTCTAAATTTTAATTAGTGAATCATTAACGCCGCAAAGATACACCTTATTTTCACAAAGTGGTCAACAAAAAGATATGTTCTTCAACATATTTTGGACATAATTACAATTCTAACATCATCAACGCTCTAAGAACCGCCTCAAGCACCCCCACCGACCCGCGCCGGCGGCGCGGCACTCTTCGTAACCCCATCCGCACGACGCGGCAGCGGAGGGCGCATGGGGTACAGACGCACCTCCTCCCTATGCGCTTCGAAGATGCGCTACTGCGCCGACCGCGCGAGCGGTCACGTCTTCAGTTAACCCCCGACCGCGTCGGGGGCACACGCACCGACGCACATGCGCCGCGGAGCGCCGCCGCTGAAAGAAGCATGGCGAAGCGTCGAGGAAAAAGAAAGGATGCTCCGCCGCAAGGCGAGGCATCCCTTCTCTAACAATAAATTATTCTGGTAGATTAGTCTTTTAACTTCATCTTCAGATATTCACGGTTCATACGTGCAATGTTGCTCAACGAAATGTTTTTCGGACACTGAGCGGCGCAAGCGCCTGTGTTGGTACAGTTACCGAAACCGAGCTCGTCCATCTTGCTCACCATAGCACGGACGCGGCGTGCTGCCTCGACCTTGCCTTGTGGGAGAAGTGCGAACTGGCTGACCTTCGCTGAAACAAACAGCATAGCCGAACCGTTCTTGCAGGCTGCCACGCAGGCACCGCAACCGATGCAGGTAGCTGAGTCCATTGCCTCGTCGGCAGCCTCCTTTGAGATAGGTATTGCGTTGGCATCGCCGGCTCCGCCCGTATTGAACGATACGTAGCCACCAGCCTGCTGGATTTTGTCGTAAGCCGAGCGGTCTACCATCAAGTCACGGATTACGGGGAATGCGTGCGAGCGCCATGGCTCGATAGTGATAGTGTCGCCGTCGTTGAACTTACGCATGTGCAACTGGCAAGTAGTGATGCTGCCAACAGGTCCGTGAGGATTACCGTTGATGTAGAGTGAGCACATACCGCAGATTCCCTCGCGGCAGTCGTTGTCGAATACTACTGGCTCCTCGCCCTTCTCCACGAGCTGCTCGTTGAGCATGTCGAGCATCTCAAGGAAGCTGATGTTGGTCGGCACATTGTCAAGTGAATAATCGACGAATTGACCCGGCTCTTTAGGACCGCGTTGACGCCAGATTTTTAACTTTATGTTGATTGTCTGTTCCATAATTAGCTAAAATATTAATGCCTAAAGGCGGGTTGTTATGACTTATAGTTACGTGTTTGAACCTTGATTGCCTCATAGTTGAGCGGCTCTTTCAGCAAGATTGGCTTTTCGCCCTCGCCGGCATACTTCCAGCAGCTTACATACATGTACTGGTCGTCGCGGCGCTGTGCCTCGCCATCCTCTGTCTGATACTCCTCGCGGAAGTGTGCGCCGCACGACTCGTTGCGGTGGAGCGCGTCGATTGCCATAAGGCGGCCGATAGTGAAGAAGTCCTCAAGACGGAGTGCCTTTTCAAGCTCTACGTTGAGTGTGTCTGCCTCGCCTGGTACAAACAAGTTGGTGTCGAATTCTTTCTTCAAGTTGTCGATTTGCTCGATTGCCTTGATCAAGCCTTCTGCCGTACGTCCCATACCTACAAGGTTCCACATAATCAAGCCGAGTTCCTTGTGGATTGAGTCGGCTGAACGTTTGCCCTTGATGTTCATCAATCGCTCGATGCGTGCGCGGACCTTTTTCTCTGCCTCAACAAACTCAGGGGCGTCGGCTCCCGGGTGTTTAACCTTAATCTGGTCAGAGAGATAGTTCTGCATTGTGTAAGGCAATACGAAATAACCGTCGGCCAAGCCCTGCATCAACGCAGAAGCTCCGAGGCGGTTACCACCGTGGTCGGAGAAGTTTGCCTCACCGATTGCAAACAAGCCCTTGACTGATGTCTGGAGCTCGTAGTCTACCCAGATACCGCCCATTGTGTAGTGCGATGCCGGGAAAATCATCATCGGTGTCTTGTATGGGTTGTCGTCGGTAATCATCTCATACATCTGGAACAAGTTGCCATAGCGAGCTGCGATGACATCCTCGCCCAAACGGTTGATTGCGTCGGAGAAGTCCAAGTAAACGGCATTGCCTGTTCCTACGCCGTAGCCTGCGTCGCAACGCTCTTTGGCTGCACGGCTGGCGATGTCGCGAGGACAAAGGTTACCGAATGCCGGATAGCGGCGCTCCAAGTAGTAGTCGCGGTCTTCTTCCTTGATTTCTGTCGGTTTGAGCTTGCCGGCGCGGATTGCCTCGGCATCTTCTTTCTTCTTCGGAACCCAGATGCGGCCGTCGTTACGCAACGACTCTGACATAAGGGTAAGCTTCGACTGGTTCTCGCCATGCTTTGGAATACATGTCGGGTGAATCTGCGTGAAGCAGAGGTTTGACAGGTATGCACCATGCTTGTAGCACTGCACTGCAACAGAGCCGTTGCAACCCATAGCGTTGGTCGAAAGGAAGAACACGCGGCCGTAACCGCCTGTCGCAACCACAACTGCGTGTGCGGCGTAGCGCTCAATCTCTCCGGTGATAAGGTTGCGCACGATGATACCGCGTGCGCGGCCGTCTACAACTACCAAGTCGAGCATCTCGCGGCGTACGTAGCTCTTCACTGTGCCCTTGTTGATCTGACGGTTCAATGAAGAATATGCGCCGAGAAGGAGCTGCTGGCCTGTCTGACCTTTAGCGTAGAACGTACGTGACACTTGGGCGCCACCGAAAGAACGGTTGGCGAGCAAGCCTCCGTATTCACGTGCGAATGGCACGCCCTGTGCAACGCACTGGTCGATGATGTTGTTTGACACTTCTGCCAAGCGGTATACGTTGGCCTCGCGTGAGCGGAAGTCTCCACCCTTGACTGTGTCGTAGAACAAACGGTAAACGGAGTCACCGTCGTTCTGATAGTTTTTCGCTGCGTTGATACCACCCTGCGCGGCGATCGAGTGCGCGCGGCGTGGAGAGTCCTGGATACAGAAGTTCAACACGTTGAAGCCCATTTCGCCGAGTGTCGACGCTGCCGACGCTCCTGCAAGGCCTGTTCCTACAACGATGATGTCGAGGTGACGCTTGTTGGCTGGGTTCACGAGTTTCTGATGTGCCTTGAAGTTTGTCCACTTCTCAGCAACTGGTCCTTCAGGAATTTTAGAGTCAACTTTCTCGTCCGAATAAACGGCGTATTGGCTCATTATGCTTGTGCTATCAATAATTTTTTCTGACATGTCTCAATTAGTTTGAAGTGAATTAAAGAGCAAACTGAACTGTGAATACTACGGCTTGAATCAAGAACAATCCGATTACGATTGTTGCCCACCAGTTGCCAAGTGTTTTGAAACGTGGAATCCAAACGTTGTTGGTTGTGCCGAGCGACTGGAACGCGCTCCAGAAGCCGTGAGTCATGTGGAACCAAAGTGCCACAAGTCCGATGACGTAAACTGGCAATGTCCACATCTGGCCGAAAGCGTTCTTGATGTGGTGCATACCGTCGGCTGCCAAAAGAACTGCGCTGCCGTCACCACAGCTTGCGCCCAACTGATGGCATACCTCTACAAACTGCATCTTTGCCCAGAATTGAGCGAAGTGCACAATCATGAAGGCTACGATTACGATACCGAGCACGAGCATGTTCTGCGACGCCCACTCTACGCTTGCTGGCTTTGTTGTTACCGCGTAGCGGTCGTTGCCGCGCGCCTTGCGGTTCTGCATCGTAAGCCAGAATGCATAAATAATGTGTACAATGAAGCCGGCGGCAAGAATCGCTGTAGCGACCAATGCGTACCAATTAGCACCCAAGAACTCGCAGACCATGTTGTATGCGTCCGGAGATATCAGGGCTACTGTGTTCATTAATACGTGAAAGGTTACAAATAGGAGCAGGAAAAGACCGGTTACCGACATAACCACTTTTCTTCCTAAGGATGAATTTGTTAACCACATAGTAGTTCTGAAAATTTAGTTATTAATTAAGTTTATAGTTTTAATCCAAAATGCACGGGGCATAGTTCCCCGTGCAAAGTTACCTTTTATTAACCGAATATGGAAATTATTCTATAATTTTTTTACTCCTCTCACTTTTGCCGCCTTGCGGTCGCGCTCGCGGCGGAAACTGTCGAAGGTTTCAAAGATGTCGCCGAGGGCGATGGTGGAGTTGCTGACCTGACTTTCGTAGAGCTGGGCGCCGGTGGTGCCGGCGGATGCCTGCCCTTGAAGGGCGCCGCTGACACCGCTTATCTGCTCAAACAAGCGCATCTGAAGATTGACCATCTCGTAGGCGCCTATGTTGGTGGCGTTGCCGCTCACTTGCTCCGGACGGTCGTTGCCGCCGCGGGGATGGTAGGGGACTATGCCGTTGGGCTTCGACCATGCATAGCGGAGGTCGTTCCATGTGAAGCCTTCGGGAAGGATATTGTCTGGATAGAGGAGCACGCCTTTCGCGCTGGCGCCCATCACGTGGTCTACAAGGGTGACGAGGCGATTGACGTATTTCTGCTGGTCGATCACGTCCTCAACCATCGAATGCACCTCGCCGTCGGTCAGCGGATAGAGCTTCAACGCGAAGGGGTGGCTGCCGTGGCCGTAGGGACTGTCGTACTGGCTGAGGACGGCGCCGTCGGGGCTGAGCCAATAGCATCGCCAAACGTGGCGCAGCTCCCAGCGGCGGTCGATGTCGGGGTCGTGGACCGGCTCTTCGGGTGTGCCGGGCTGGAAAAACCATTCGCCGGTGCGCCGGTTGTGGCAGTCGTAGCCCTCCCGGCTCTCGCGCCGCCACAGCTCGACCACGCGCACTCGCCCGGGTTTGCCGCTGCGGAAGAAGTCGGCGGTGCCTGAATCTACGGCGTCGGGCTGTGTCTGATAGTGGCGGGGGGAGGTGTGGGGGGCGGCCTTTGCACG
>OGOQ01002043.1_pt1 | contig 13374 bp, 7 predicted proteins | sample 1552691 | NCBI WGS metagenome assembly OGOQ01 (sample SAMEA2580209, study PRJEB22360) | human gut metagenome | biome: human gut; feature: human-associated habitat; material: faeces | place: Denmark | collected 2008/2010
CCGCCGATAAGCAGCACAGCCAGAAAGAAGTAGACTATCTTCGTGTTGTCTAATGAATATTTGGCTAGATTCATAATGAATATTTTTTAGATAAATGGGGAATGTAATGTGCCAATGTGATTAATCACATTAGTACCTTTATTGCTTCTCCTTCTGTCAGCTGGTATACTCCGGCCGTCACAACGGTTTCTCCTGGTTCCAACCCTTTAGAGATAAGCAGGTTTGCCTCTCCCGTTGGAGAATAAACGGTCACTTCGCGGCGACTGACTTTATTACCTTCCACCACCCATACATACGTTTTCCGGTTTTCACTGTCGCCGAATACGGCGCTTAACGGTACATTCATCAGCTTTTCTTCCAGAAAGGGAGCGACATCCGATGCCAGCTTTATTTTGCATGTGAATCCCGGTTTTACGTCGTACAGTGCACGGTCAAATGCCGGATCGTCAATTGTGATTGTCACAGGAATACCTGTTCCGTCAGTTGATATATCCAGATATTCCTCTAATTTAGCATTGAATTTCTGTCCTTTATATGTATCGAATTCTACGCGGAATTTCTGATCGCTGGAACGCAATAGATAGAGGTAAGCATCTGGAATGGTGAATTTGATACGTAGCTTTTTGGTATTTACCAGTTGGACGATACCTTCACCGGCATTGACGCGCTGGTAATTTTCTACCAGTCGTGTTTCGATAGATCCATCGAAAGGAGCGGTCAACTTGGTATCGCGCATATTGTTGGAGGATAATTCGAAAGCTGATTTGGCTCGTTGGTAGTTTGATAAACTGATTTCGTACTCCTGTACGGAGATAGCCTGACGTGCCAGCAAACGTTTGTTACGTTCTACCTGAGCGGCAGCTGTTTCATAAGAAGATTTGTCTGCAGCATATTGCAAGGCGATGTCTCTGGGATCAATGGCAGCTATCAGCTGTCCTTTTTTCACTTTCTCTCCTTCGATGACCGGTAGGTTGATAATCTGTCCGCTCACGCGGAAAGCAAGCTTTACATAGTCTACTGCTTCTACAATTCCCGAAAAATCTTTGTTGATTTCCGATCGTGATTCTACTATTGCTGTCTTTACAGGCCGGATTGTAGTGCCGTTGTCTTCTTGTTTCTGTCCGCATGCAGCCAGAAGAAGGGCCGCAGTCAAAGCGATTACATAGTTTTTTTTCATACTCCCTTGGTTGGTTAAAGTCGTTTAAGCAGGGGAGCGTGAGTAGTGATTGGTGAGTAAGTGATGAGTGATTAGTACCATGCGGTATGTAACGCAGCTATTAATCACTGATCACTAATCGTTAACCACTACTCACTAATCACTTTCACATCTCCTCTGGTGACATGATAAACAACTTTATAGATAAGGATGTTCAGTTCATCCCCTTCTATCATCGAGATTTTTATTTCCTCTTTTCCTATCTCTATCTGTAGAGTACATTGGCGGAAGTGGATTTTGAAGGTGTATCTGTTCCATTTTTCAGGGATGACAGGATTGAAGCAGAGCATGTCGTCTTTTATTTGCATTCCTGCGAATCCGTGGACGATGGCAAGCCAGCTACCTGCCATACTTGTGATATGTAACCCCTGGTCCAGTTCATTGTTATAATCGTCCAGATCTAACCGGGTGGCATGGAGAAAAAGGTTATATGCTTTCGTTATATCGCCTATCCGGGAGGCGAGGATGGAATGTACATAAGGAGAGAGTGAAGACTCGTGCACCGTTCGTGGTTCATAGAACCGAAAATTACGTCGTACGGTTTCATCATCGAAGTTGGAATAATAAAGGTAAAGCCCCAATAGTACGTCGCTTTGTTTGATGTAGCACGAACGCAGAATACGGTCCCACGACCAATGTTGATTAATAGGCATTTCTTCCGCAGGAATATCGTCTATTGTTTTCAGTTCCTTGTCCAGATACCCGTCGTTTTGTACAAATATTCCCAGTTCCCGGTCTTCGGGGAGGTACATGTTATCTATAATTTTTTGCCAGAGAGTCGTTTCCGGATATTGGAAACCGGTAACTCTACGGATGCGTGCATATTCGTCAGGATATTGATGCGCTACTAATTCTATGGTTTCAATAGTGGCTTTTAGTGTCTGTACACAAGAGTAATTGGTATACCAGTTATTGTCTACATTATTTTCATATTCGTTGGGCCCTGTTACTCCCAGTATCACATATTTCTGTTTAGGTTGTGAGAAAGAGACACGCTGGGCCCAGAAGCGCGAGATGGCTATCATTATCTCTAACCCATATCGGGCTATGAAATCAGTATGTCCTGTCATCGTTACATATTGCACTATTTCGTGCACGATGATATTATTGCGGTGTATCTCTTCAAAGGTGATCTCCCATTCGTTATGGCACTCATCTCCATTGAATGTCACCATAGGGTAGAGGGCTGCTCCGTCTTTAAAACCTAATTTCCGGGCATTGTCAATAGCTTTCGACAGTTGATTATAGCGATAGAGCAGCAGATTCTTGGCAGTCTCTTTGGGGCTGGACAGTAAGAAGAACGGTACGCAGCAAAGTTCTGTGTTCCATTGGGTGTTACCTCCGTATTTCTCGCCTGTAAATCCTTTCGGACCGATGTTGAGACGCGGATCGTCTCCACGGTAGCTTTGACTGAGCTGGAAAATATTGAAACGGATGCCTTGCTGTGCTTCCGGATCGCCTTCAATGGTGACATCTGTCTCATCCCAGATATGCTGCCATACATTTTGGTGGTCTTGCAGGAGTTTTTCCCATCCCTGTGCCTTGGCTTCTTTACTCTCTGCCACAGCATGTTCTACGAGTTCCTGCCGGTCATAGTAGAGTGAAGAGAGGATAGTGGTATATTTGATAAGTGTAATTCGTTCACCCGGTTTGACGTCGGCACCGGCACTGAATCCGGTGAGTTTCTCTTTCTCTATTTTGATAGGACTGATGCTTAGCTCTTTACTGTTTTTGAAAACCTGATAAGTCATAGCGCAACACACTTGTGAGTCCTCTCGTTTGGTTTGTGTCCATAGATAAGCATATTCATTGGTGGTTTCGGCACGCAGTATATTCCACATCTTTTCGTTGAAGTTGGAGTTTTCGTGTTTCACATCTCCGTTAATGTAAGGGACAGCGGAGATTTTACCTTCGTAATTGACAGAGGTTACGCTGTATTTAATAAGACACAGATTCTGATGGGCCATGCTGTTGATATGTTCCACATGTATTTTCAGTGTATTCCCTTTGGGGGAAGTGACTTCAAAGTCGCGATAAGATATGCCCTTTTTCATGTCCAGCCGTCGTTCAAAGCTATCCACATCCCATTGGGCCAGATCTACTTCTTCATCAATGAGGCGCAGATGGATACCACTCCAGTTGGGAGCATTCGGTATACGTGAAAAGAAGTGGGGATATCCGTTTTTCCACCAACCAACGCGTGTACGGTCCAGAAAACTGATACCTGCCACATAGGAGCCTTGCAGACTGTCGCTGCTATAAGTTTCTTCAAAATTGCCTCGTTGCCCTAACCGTCCGTTGCCCAAGCTGAATATACTTTCTGATGCCCGAAGGTTATCTGCATGAAAACCTTCTTCTATAATGTTCCACTCGTCTGTCTTGAGGAATTTTTTCATAGCTATCTTCTTTATCATGTGTTTAATTGCGCAGAAAGATAGTGAAAAAAGTTGAAAGTTGAAAGTTGGGAGTTGAAAGTTAGCTGCACTGCCACGCTGTATAGCAACTTTTAACTTTCAACTCTCAACTACAACAGAGATGTTTTCAGCTTTTCGTTGAAAATGTCTCTGTTATGAAGTGTACACAAACAGCTCCTATAATTAATAGAACACCTGCCAATACAAGCATGTTGACCTGCTGACCACCTACCAGATGAAGTAAGCCGCCGCCAATGATGGCAGCAACAATCTGGGGGATACAGATTGTCCCGTTGAATAATCCTAAGTATGCACCCATGTTCTTGCCCGATATTGAGTTGGTCAGGATGGTAAAAGGCATTGCCAGCATAGCTGCCCATGCGCAACCTATCAATAGATAGGAGATGAATAACAGATACTGGTTATCGAAGAACAAAGTAGAGATAAAGCCGATCCCACCTAACACAAGGCTCATTGAGTAAGCCAGTTTCCGGGCTTTGAACATAGGAAGGATAATTGCCCATATAACAGAACCAATGGCTTGTACGGCAAAGAGTACACCTACCCAGTTGCCTGCTTCCTGATATCCTGAAGCCTGTACGTCTGTTGTATTCCATACGGTTTCTGCGATGGCTCCGTTGGTATAAGTCCACATATACATAAATGCTGCCCAGCAGAAAAACTGTACCAGGCCGACTGTCCAGAATACTTTAGGTGCATGTTTCAGCAGATAGAAGAAATTTGTCTTTTCTTTCTTTTCGGCAGCGGTGATGCCATGGAACTCTTCAAACTCTTTGGGCGGCATTTCTTTTACCTTCAAAGTAGTGTAAATCACACAAAGAATGAGAATGGCTGCTCCAATATAGAAAGAATAGATTACAGAATCGGGGACGGTTCCTTTATCGGCAATGTTACTGATACCTATCCAAGTGAAAATAAACGGGAACAGGTAACCTACCAGACTTCCGGCATTGCAGAGGAAACTCTGGATGGAGTAGGCAAGCCCTTTTTGTTTTTCGTTCACCATGTCACCCACAAGCATCTTGAAAGGCTGCATAGCCATGTTGATAGATGTGTCGAGAAACATGAGTGACACAAGTCCGAATATCATAGCTGTACTGACTACCATGCCGAAACTTCCGGCATTGGGCAATAGGCACATAACCAATACAGCAACCAGTGAACCAACAAACAGATAGGGAATACGTCGTCCGAATCGTGTCCATGTTTTGTCACTGGCCGAACCAATGATGGGCTGTACAATAATTCCTGCCAATGGCGGTAATATCCAGAAATAACTCAAACTATGCGGATCGGCACCCAATGTGGCAAAGATACGGCTGATGTTAGCACTTTGCAGTGCATAGGCTATTTGTACGCCGAAAAAGCCAAAGCTGATATTCCACAGCTTCCAAAAACTCAGATCAGGTTTTACTTTCATGGTAATTAATAATGTGCCAATATGCCAATGTAGTAATATACCAATTGGGTGGCACTCGTTTTTTTAATTGGTTAATTATTTAGTTTCATTCTTTTTCCATTCAGTTTTAAATACAGCTCGCCACAGGTTTTCACAGATTTCTCACTGTAATCATCGCCTGGCGTACCTCCCTGTGCGGGAAGCACCTTATTTCGTTGTTCCTCTTACTACCAGGTTGGTTCTTACAATTTTGTTTGCACTTTTGGTATTGGGGTTCTCTTCTATTTTATCGATCAGGATATGTATGGCACTTTTTCCTACTTCCTCACCGTGCTGTTCTACCGTTGTTAGTTTAGGATCGGTACTTTGCGCAATTGCTCCGTCGGTAAATCCACAGATGGATACTTCATCCGGTACTTTCAGTCCCACCAGTTTGCAGGAGTATAGAATGCCCGAAGCAGTTTCGTCATTAATGGCGAAAAATCCATCCGGGCGGTCTTCTCTTTCCAGTATATCGGGGGTAATGGCAATGGCTTGTTCGCGGGTATCACAAAGTTTTATCATGCTCTCGTCCACAGGTATTTTATACTTTTTCATGGCATCCAGATAACCGTTTCTCCGGTTTTTTGAAATTTCGAGGTGGGGTGCAGCACTATAAAAAAAGATGCGTTTGCAGCCTGTTTGTATCATATACTCCACAGCAGAAAATGAACCTGCGTAATCATCCACTACCACCCGTTCGGTATTAATACCCGTACAGATACGGTCATAAAAGACGATTGGAATATTATTGTCGAGTAATTCCTGATAATGATCATATTGAGAAGTATCTTTGGCGAGTGACGCAATAACACCACAGACCCGGGCTGCCTGAAAAGAGTGAACAATCTTAACCTCTTGCTCATATTTCTCGTTGCTTTGTGCTACAAGAATGTTGTATCCGGCCTGAGATGCCGTTTCCTCAATGCCACTCAATACACATGAAAAGAAATGATGTACCAGTTGCGGGATAATCACACCAATAGTATTGGAACGGCTCGTTCGGAGGTTTAGGGCCAGTGCATTCGGTTTATAATTATGTTCGCGTGCGTATGTATGTACAGCGTTTCGGGTTTCCTGGCTGATGTCCGGATTATCCTTCAGTGCCCTTGAGACAGTGGAAGGGGATACCCCCAATTCACGGGCTATGTCTTTGATGGTAATTTGCGGTTTGCTCATAGATTTCTATTAGTTTCAGCCAAAGGTACTTATCTTTGTCTTTATATGCAAAAATAGGAGAATTGGAAGGAAGAATTTTAAAGAATCTTCCGTTTCTGTATCAGAATTAAGTGCAAACGTTTGCATACTCTGCCGGATTGAAGATATAAACTTTATCTGAAATAGGGTATGTGCTTTTGTTGTTTTAGGTGCTCCCGACTTTCTTAATTGTAGAAATACGTATTTAACTGTTACTTAAAATGCATATTAACAGTGTGTTAAAATGCATAGTTTGACCTTATAAAATACGTATTTTAATAATGTAGATTTACTAATGTTTTTTAAGAACAATCCTGTTTTCATAATCGTTTTATATTTGACATTAATAAAAATAAAATTGAATATGGAACAGTCATTTAAAAAAGGAGTTGTGCTCAATCTGGCTTCATTGGTAGAATATTCTGAAGGAGGAGTTATTAGTAAGCAGCTAATAAAAAGTCCGGCTGGAAATGTAACATTGTTTTCTTTTGATAAAGGAGAAGGACTCAGTGAACACCGTGCCCCGTTTGATGCTATTGTCCAGGTGCTGGAAGGTGTGGTAGATATTGTGTTGGATGGAAAAGCATTTACCTTGAAAGAAGGAGAAAGCATTGTATTTCCGGCTAATGCTCCGCATGCTTTAACTGCTGTAGAAAAGTTTAAAATGTTACTGACTATGATGAAGGGATAAATACTCCTTGTGCCTTATGTGGGTAAAGAGCACCTGTGTATCATAATAGTATATCTTTGTTTGCCTTAAATTGAATACTTATAAATAAACAAAGTACAAAGATATCTTATTAAAAAAAGTACCTTTGTGCGTATACCTTAACTATATATCTCTTTCTGTTTTTGTAATGCAAACGATTGCGTAGTTGTACACAGTGTTTTTCATCTTTTTTCATTCGTTTGATTGACAATAAGTCTATTTTTGTTTCGTCGTAAGATAGGAATTTGAGTTACGTTCCTGTTTCGATAGAGAGAAATCATATTAATTTATATTGTTAACTTTAACTTATTAAATGCATGAAGCAAGTTAATCTTAGAATCTATCAAATGATTCTGCCCTTATTGTTGGGGCTATTCTTGTCATTAGGCGCTTATGCACAACAAATTTCTGTAAAAGGAAATGTGAAAGATGTTACAGGTGAACCTGTCATTGGTGCAAATGTCGTAGTCAAAGGTACTACTAATGGTTCAATTACTGATTTGGATGGTAATTTTCAACTACAGTCACCTCAAGGTGCAACACTCGTCGTTTCTTTTGTGGGATATCTTCCAGCCGAGGTAAAAGCAGCTTCTAGCGTAAATGTAGTGTTGCGTGAAGATTCTCAGTTACTTGACGATGTTGTAGTTATCGGTTATGCAACCGGTAGTCAGAGAACTATTTCAGGGGCAGTACAGAAGGTGGGGCGTGATGAAATGAATGCGGGTGTGGTGGTAAGTCCACTACAAGCCATTAAAGGAAAGATTGCTGGTGTAAATATCCAGAAGACCGGTGGCGACCCTACAGCGGGAGCCTCTATTCGTGTCAGAGGTACAACTTCTCTTTCCGGCGGTAATGATCCGTTAGTAATTATTGATGGTGTGTTTGGTGATTTAAACATGCTAAATGCTATTTCTCCCGCTGATATTGAAAGTTTTACTGTTTTGAAAGATGCTTCGGAAACTGCTCAGTATGGATCCCGTGGTGCAAGCGGTGTTATTGTAGTTACAACAATTAAAGGTAAAAATGGTACAAAAACATTAAGCTATGATGGTAGTTTCGGTGTTGAGACTGTTTACAAGAATCTGAAAATGCTTGACGGAAATGAATTTCGTAAAGTGGTTACAGACAGAGGTTATGCGAATGCTTTAGATGGGGGAGCTAATACTAACTTCATTGAAGAAATGCAGCGTATGGGTTATACTCAGAATCATCGCGTTTCATTTGGTGGAGGTACCGAAAGCTCAAACTACAGAGCCTCTATTGGTGTTATCGACCAGAAAGGTATCATCAAAAACAATTATATGCGTAATTATACTGCGAAGTTGGATGCTTCTCAAATGATGTTCAATAATAAACTGAAGATTGATTTTGGAATGTTTGCGGCAAGAAAGGATATGCGCTATCTTAATGATTATCAAAAGACATTCTATTCTGCCGCTTCTTTTAATCCTACACTTCCCAGTGTGGCGAATGCCGATGGTACATGGCCGGAAGATCCGAATGCAAATGAAACCCAGAACCCACTGGGACGTTTGACAATTGACGATCAGGAATCTAATTCGTATGTTAATGCAAATGCACGTTTGACGTGGACTGTTGTTGACGGTTTGAAATTGAGTGTATTTGGTTCGTATACTTATAATGTAAAAGAGAATTCCAAGTATGTTCCCAATAATATTAAAGAAGGAATTGGTACAAAAGGATTGGCTTCTAAAAATGACAATAAATCCAATATTCTTTTAGGTAACTTCACTGCTAATTATAAAAAATCTTTTGGAAAGCACTATATGGATGTATTGGGCTTGGCTGAAATACAGGATTATCAATATAGCGGATTTGGTTCGAATGCACGTTATTTTGCTACTAATTTCTTTGGTTTCAATAATCTGATGGCAGGAGCTGATATCAAACACGGAGATGCAACATCTTATGCCAACGGTAATAAACTGGTGTCGTTCATGGGACGTTTCAACTACTCTTATGCTGACAAGTATATTGCTACAATTAATATGCGTGGTGACGGTTCTTCAAAACTTGGAGCAAATAATAAATGGGGCTTCTTCCCTTCTGCTTCTTTGGCTTGGGTACTGAAAGAAGAAGATTTCCTGAAAGATGTAAGTGCTGTATCTAATTTGAAGGTGAGAGTTGGTTACGGATTGACCGGTAATCAGGATGCTATTTCTGCCTACAATTCTTTAATGCTCATGAGTCCTACGGGTACTACTACCGTTAATGGGAAGCCGGTGGTTACTTATGGTATTAATCGTAATGACAATCCTGATTTACGTTGGGAGGTGAAGAAGATGTTTGATGCAGGTATTGACGCTTCTTTCTTTGATAACAGATTGTCTGCTACATTTGATTATTATTACTCAAAAACTACAGATTTGCTTTATAATTATTCTGTTCCTGTACCTCCGTTTGCATACGGTTCTATGCTTGCCAACTTGGGTTCTATGATGAATGAAGGTGTTGAATTTTCGGTTACGGCAATACCTTTGAAAAAGAAAGATATGGAATTAACTGTTTCTGCAAACTTCTCATGGCAGAGGAATGAATTACTTTCTTTGGATGGAACTTATAATGGGCAGCCTTTGAGTGCTGAAAAATATATGTCGCTCGCAAGTATGAATGGTGCAGGCTTTATTGGTGGTAATAACAAAGTTGTTTATCAGATGGTAGGTCAACCTGTTGGTGTTTTCTATTTGCCTAAGAGTGATGGTTTGGTTGATAAAGAAGGCAATGGCGTATATACATATCACGTTGTAAACTTAGATGGAAATAAGAAAATTGAACTTGAAGACGGAAAAGACCGTTATATCGCTGGTCAGGCAATGCCTAAGTTTTATTTAGGTGGTAACATTAGCTTCCGCTACAAACAGTTTGATATCCAGACTCAGTTCACTGGTGCTTTTGGACATAAGATTTATAATGGTACTTCTTTGACTTACATGAATATGAGCCAATTCCCTACTTATAATGTAATGACCGGTGCTCCCGAAAAGAATATTCATGATCAGACGGTTACTGATTATTGGTTGGAAAGAGGTGATTATGTTCATTTTGACTATGTTACACTTGGATGGAATCTGAATACAAAGAATTTAAAGAACGTCAGCGCTTTACGTCTTACTTTCTCTGTAAATAATTTGGCTACTATTACGAATTATTCAGGACTTTCTCCTATGATTAACAGCTCTACGGTAGGTAGCGATCTTGGATTGGATGATAAACGCTTCTATCCTTTAACCCGTACTTATTCATTAGGACTTAGTGTTAACTTCTAAAAAGAAATATATCATGAAAAAAAGAATATTATATAGTTTTATTTTAGCGGCTTCTTTGAGCCTTGTCGGTTGCTCTTCATTCTTGGAGGAGGATCCAAAAGACCAGATGCCGGAATCGGAAGTGTACAAAAATCCCGATTTGATTTATCTGAATACTGTAGCGAATTTGTATACCATGATTGGTGCCGACTATGGTGGCGGGGGTCTCGCCGGTACTGACCGTGGGTTGTATGACCTGAATACATTTACAGCCGATGAGGCTATTCTGCCTACTCGTGATGGTGACTGGGATGATGGTGGGTTATGGCGTGATTTGTTTCAGCATAACTGGGGTACCAGTAATGATTTGGTGATTGGGACATGGGATTATTTGTATAAAGTGATCGTATCTTGTAATCAGTCAATCGATAAGTTAGTTATGTTGCAGAAAGAATATCCGGACAATGAGTTGTTTGGAACTTATAAATCGGAAGTTCGTGCGTTACGCGCTATGTACTACTATTATTTGCTGGATATGTTTGCACGTGTGCCTATCGTAGAATCTTCTACTATTGAAATCAAAGATGTAAGACAATCCAAACGTTCTGAAGTATTTGCTTTTGTCAGAAAGGAATTGGAAGAGTCACTTCCTGATCTCTCTGATGCAAAAAGTGCAGCAGAAGGCGAATATTATGGACGAATGACTCAGTCTGTAGCGAATTATATTTTAGCTAAACTGGCTTTAAATGCAGAGATATACACCGATGATGACTGGACGGATGCTGTGAAGCCGGATGGAAAGAATATAAAATTTACCGTAGATGGTGAAGAAGTCAATTGCTGGGAAGCTACTGTGAAGTATTGTAATAGAATTACTGCATCGGGATATGCTCTGACTCAAGGTCTGAATGGTTTTTCTGCAAATTTTGCAGCAAAAAACGAAGGTTCTATAGAGAATATTTTTGTAATTCCGATGGATCCGACTCTATATAAAGCAAATATGATGTACCTTACTCGTTCTCGTCATTATGCTGTAGGAGCTGCTTTGGGTTTCGGTAATGGCGGATGGAACGGTTCATCAGCAACTTTGGAAGCAATGAAAGCCTTTGGCTATGGAACAGATACTCCGGATCCACGTTTGGATCGTACTTACTATACCGGCAAGGTGATGGTAAACGGACAATATGTGGAAGCGGATGGTAAAGTGCTTGAATATAAGCCATTGTCGGTGAAATTGAAATTTGATAAGAGTGATGCGGATATGAAAGTTGCGGGTGCGCGTATGTTTAAATATGAAGCTGATCCGGCTGCTACGAATGATGGTAAATTACAGCATAATGACTATGTGTTGTTCCGCTATTCGGATGTATTGTTAATGAAAGCTGAAGCTCTATTCCGGGATGGAAAAGGCGGACAGTCCGAATTAAATCAGGTACGTGATCGTGTGGGTGCTCCTCAGGTTGTTATTAGTCTGGAAAATATTCTGAAAGAACGTTTACTCGAATTAGCTTGGGAAGGTGTTCGACGTCAGGATTTGATTCGATTTGGCGAGTTTACAAAAGCGATTACTGACAGGCCGAAGCAACAGGCATATAAAACGGTATTCCCGATTCATGAGAAAACTCTTTCTGTTAATAAGAATCTAAGTCAGAATCCAGGATACGGCAAATAAGTATAAGAATAACTAACTATTATAATAAAAAAATGTTATGAAAAAGATAATTCAATATATGGTAGCCGGACTGTTGCTTATGATGGTTAATACCAGTTGCAAGGATAATGAGAACTGGAGAATTATTCCTTATGAACCGGAACCACCTCAAACCATCAATATTACAGGTACTGCCACTGTTTATCCGCAAGTTGGAGAAGCTTCTCTTTTAAAAGAGATTCCTTTGGATAAAGGAGACGGATTCGATGAAAAAGCTGATATGATAGGTATCCTTACCTGGCTAAAAGCAAGTGGTGAATTTACTATTACCGATTCGGGGATTGCGTATGGAAAAGGAGATGTTACTTCTACCGATCCGTTTGAGACGGTTAACTTGAAAGAAGGTGGTGTAGGATTTACTGTTGCCGAAGATGGTTTGTATTATGTTGTTATGAATAATACAGAGCGCCAGTTGACTGTTATTCCTGCAAAAATAGGTATTATTGGCGATGCTACTCCTAATGCATGGAATGGTGAAACAGTAATGGAAATGTCTTTTGATCCTGCCGGATTGGTTGTTACTTCAAAATGGTCCGGTACGCTTAGTAATAAGCAGTTGAAATATCGCTTCTCGGGCGATTGGGGAGCTTCTCTTCCTTATGGCGATGTAAAAGCCAGGGTTCATACCAATTTTGGTAGTGTAGGAGAAAATGATGGCGATATTGAATTGGGAACAGAAGCGGTTCAATGTGTTGGCGGCGGTAAAAACTTTAAAATAGCCAAGAATGGCGAATATGATGTAACATTGGTTATTAATTTGAATACGCAGGATGTAACAGGAACCGCTAAGTTGACCAAAGAAGATACTTCAACAGCTACTTTACCGGAACATATGTATATTAACGGTAGTCCGTTCTCTGCGGATTGGAATTGGAGCGTTGCTCCCGAACTGACTTCGCTTCAGGATCTTGATGGAGTATTTTTCGGAATCTTCTATTTTGAAGCAGGTGCAGGCTTGAAATTTAACTCAAACAGAGACTGGGATGGCGGAGAATTTGGTGCAACAAACGATGAACCTTGTGACTATGGTGAACATGCTACTGGTGGATCTAATATGAATATTGCAGAAGCAGGTTTTTATCAGGTCGCTATTGTTTGTACCCTTTCTGAAGATAAACAATCGGTTTTGAAGAAGATTGTTCTGGAAAAAGTGAAACCTTTTCTGATTGGTGATTGTGTAGGTGCATGGGATATAAAGGAAACTAATGCGTTTACTCTTCAAGAAAATATTTTTATTTCTCCGGCTTGTCCTAATAATGGCGTGTTGCGTATGTGCGTAAAACTTCTTGATTGTCAGTGGTGGCAGTCTGAATTTACCTTGAGAGATGGTGATATATTTTACCGTGGAAGGGGTGGGGAAGATGCAATGAAATTGACAGAAGTTGCTGCTGGTCAGACTGTA
>OGOQ01002044.1_pt1 | contig 13371 bp, 8 predicted proteins | sample 1552691 | NCBI WGS metagenome assembly OGOQ01 (sample SAMEA2580209, study PRJEB22360) | human gut metagenome | biome: human gut; feature: human-associated habitat; material: faeces | place: Denmark | collected 2008/2010
CATACCATTTGTAATGCTGCTTCAGCTATTAACTGCAAGGCGGGGAAATGCTTCTATTTTTCAATTACAGACTTGCGCGAATTACTTTCGGTCTGCATCCGGCAGTCTCCAGCGCTTTCACGATCTGATTCTTATGATCTGTACCAAATGCCTCCAGAGTGATTTTCAGTTCTACAGCGGCATTACGGTTTGTGCTTACAAACTGGTTATGATCCAGCTTGATAACATTTCCCTGATTCTCTGCAATAATAGAAGCCACACGTACCAGTTCACCAGGCTTATCCGGGATAAGAACAGATACGGTAAAGATTCTGTCACGCTGGATCAAACCATGCTGTACTACAGAAGACATGGTAATCACATCCATATTTCCACCACTTAAAATGGACACAACCTTTTTATTCTTGAAATCAAGATGACGAAGTGCAGCCACTGTCAGAAGTCCTGAATTCTCAACAATCATCTTGTGATTCTCTACCATATCCAGGAAAGCAACGATCAGCTCATCATCCTCAACCGTGATGATTTCATCCAGATTCTCCTGGATATATGGGAAAATATGAGAGCCCGGAGTCTGAACTGCAGTACCATCTGCAATGGTGTTTACATGGGGCAGTGTAACAACCTCCCCTTTCTCAAGAGAAGCCTTCATGCAGGCTGCACCTGCCGGCTCTACACCGATTACTTTAATATGAGGATTAAGAAGCTTGGCAAGTGTGGATACACCTGTTGCAAGTCCGCCTCCACCGATTGGCACCAGAATATAATCTACAAGAGGAAGCTCCTGAATGATCTCCATAGCAATGGTTCCCTGTCCGGTAGCAACTGCAGGATCGTCAAAAGGATGAATAAAGGTATAGCCCTTTTCTTCAGCAAGCTCCAGCGCATAAGCACAGGCCTCATCGTAAACATCACCATGAAGAATAACCTCTGCGCCATACCCTTTTGTACGCTCTACTTTAATAAGCGGTGTAGTGGTCGGCATTACGATCACGGCCTTCACACCGTACTTGTGTGCTGCATATGCCACACCCTGTGCATGGTTTCCAGCGGAAGCTGTGATCAGGCCTTTGCCCCTCTCTTCATCGGAAAGAGTACTGATCTTATAATAAGCTCCACGCACCTTATACGCACCTGTTCTCTGCATGTTCTCTGGTTTGAAGAAAACCTTGTTTCCAGTGAGTTCAGAGAAATAACTGCTCTTCACCAGCTTGGTCTCCTGGGTTACCTGCTTAACTATTTCTGCCGCTTCTTCAAAACTCTCTAATGTAAGCATTTTTATTTTTCCTCCTGTAGTTTGTGGGGTTAGTTTTCATCCGGATGAATATCAAACAACGCATCCACAAAAGAATTTGCATCGAATTTCTGTAAATCGTCAATGCTCTCACCAACGCCGATATATTTCACCGGAATATCAAGCTCAGACTGGATTGCCACCGCAATACCACCCTTGGCTGTACCATCAAGCTTGGTAAGAATGATACCGGTTACATTTGCCACCTCTGCAAACTGTCTTGCCTGCACAAGTGCGTTCTGTCCTGTCGTTCCATCCAGAACCACCAGAGTTTCCAGATACGCTTCCGGATATTCCTTCTCCAGAATGCGGTAAATCTTGCGAAGCTCTTCCATAAGATTCTTCTTATTATGAAGTCTTCCTGCGGTATCACAGATCAGAACGTCTGCATTGCGGGCCTTGGCTGCTGCCACTGCATCATAGACAACTGATGCCGGGTCTGCTCCATCCTGACCGCCAATGATCTCCACTCCTGCCCGGTTCGCCCACTGGGTCAGCTGTTCCCCTGCTGCTGCACGGAAAGTATCCGCAGCACCAAGAATAACCTTTTTGCCCTGGTCCTTCAGCTTGCCGGCAAGTTTTCCAACGGAAGTTGTTTTTCCAACACCATTGACACCAATCACAAGAATAACGGATTTACGGTTTTCAAACTCGTACTCTGTGCTGTCTACCGTCATCTGCTCCTTGATGGTATCAATAAGAAGCTGCTTGCACTCCTTGGGATCCCTGATATTCCGGATTTCCACCTGGTCTTTTAATTTGTCCAGAATGGCTGTGGTGGCATTGATTCCAATGTCACCCATGATCAGGATTTCTTCCAGTTCCTCATAAAAATCATCATCTATTGTTGAATAGCCGGTGAAAAGAGAATCAAATCCTGCCACAATGTTGTCTCTTGTTTTTGTCAGGCCACTGACAAGTCTTTTAAAAAAGCCCTTCTTTTCCTCTGCCATTTTCTCTCCTCCTTTTACTGCGTAAGCTGGTTTTCCACAAGATCAACGGAAACCAGCGTGGAGACGCCTTTCTCCTGCATGGTAATACCATAAAGTCTGTCTGCGGCATTCATAGTACCACGCCTGTGTGTTATTATAATAAATTGCGTGTTCTTCGTCAACTTCTGAAGATAGCCTGCGAAACGGCCTACATTCGAATCGTCAAGTGCCGCCTCGATCTCATCAAGAAGACAGAATGGCGACGGCTTCAGATTCTGGATTGCAAACAAAAGTGCGATTGCAGTAAGTGCCTTCTCACCACCGGAAAGCTGCATCATATTCTGAAGCTTTTTGCCCGGCGGCTGGGAAATAATGCGAATTCCTGCTTCCAGAATATCCACGTCTTCCTCAAGCTCCAGAGTGCCCTTACCGCCTCCAAACAATTCCTTGAAAGCCTTGTCAAACTCTCTCTGGATATCCTGGAATTTCTCCGTAAACTGTTTACGCATTCCCTCATCCAGTTCCTGGATAATGTTCTCCAGCTGTGCCTCTGCGGTTTTCAGATCCTCATACTGTCCGGAAAGGAAAGCATGACGCTCTGAAATCTCCTTATATTCCTCAATTGCATTTACATTAACGTTACCAAGCTTACGGATTTCATCCTTCACCTGGGCAATTTCTTTCTTCATGGCTTTCAGATCGTTCAGCTCTTCTTTTTTGTACTGAAGGGCATTGTTCGGGGTGATCTCATACTCATTCCACATATAGGAAATCTGAGATTCCCTGTGCTCTTCCAGCTTCTCGATCTGACTTTTCAGACGGTAACACTCTTTGTCCAGAAGTGAAATCCTGCCGGACAGCTGATCCCGCTTCTCAAAAAATGCCTTATGGCTGGCATTTTTTTCATCCTTCACACTCTGCCAGCTCTCCATCTGAGCCTTCGCCTTGGTTTCATCCTCTTCCAAAGTCCGGATCACTGCCTCCAGGTTCTCTACAGACTGGCGCTTTCTCTCATTCTCTTCGCCGCCAAGCTCCAGCGTTTCATGAATATCTGCCTCCTCCTGGCGAAGAGCTTCCATCTCATGGGTCAGACGGCCCAGAGTCTCTGCTGCGAAGCTTTCTTTCTGCTGGGCTGTACTTGCTTCCAGACGAAGAGCCTCCAGTTTCTTGGAAACCTCCTGCTCCTCAGCCCTCCAGGTCTCTAATTCTTCCTGTTTATTCTGGATAAAAATCTCCAGTTCTTTCTCATCCTGCTCAGAAGCCTTCAATTCTTCGGCAATCTTGCTGTGATCAGCCTCTGCCTCCTCGATCTGACGGCGGATTTCCATCTGCTCTCTCTGAATCTCTCCGTAGCCAGCCTGGATTTCCTTTGTTTTGGCTTCTACCTGGTTAATGTTCATCTTCGCCGTGTTCTGGGCAACATACTGCTGACGCAGTTTTTCCTGCAGATCTGCAATGGTGTCACGCATAACATTACGCTTGCTTCGATTATCATTAATAGCCGTCTGCATGTCATCCATGTCTTTTCGAAGAGCCTTCACACTGGATTCCAGTTCTTCGATCTCACGGCGGCGGCCAAGAAGGTTGCTGTTATTCTTAAAAGAACCACCTGACATAGAACCGCCCGGACTGAAGGATTCACCCTCCACAGTTACCATGCGAAGACTGTGCCTGTATTTTCGCGCAATGGCAATGGCATTGTCAATGTGATCCACCACGAGCACGCGTCCCAGAAGATAAGTGGCAAGTCCAGCATACTCCGGACCTGTAGTTACCAGTTCACTGGCAAGCCCGATCACTCCCGGCTCCTGCAGTGCATCCCTCTGGGTAAAACCACTTCTGGTATTGATACTGTTAAGTGGAAGGAACGTAGCGCGGCCGAAACGGTTTTTCTTCAGAAATTCGATCATCTGCTTGGCCGTCTGTTCATTGTCTGTGACAATGTTCTGAATACTTCCGCCAAGAGCCGTCTCAATGGCGATCTCATACTCCTTATTTACCTGGATCAGATCTGCTACAACACCCTTAATTCCCGGTACTCGGTCCTTCTGTTCCATTACACGGCGGATACTGTTTCCGTATCCGTCATAGCGCTCTGTAATATTTTTCAAAGATTCCAGCCTGGAAGCCTCACGGTGATATGCGCTCTGGCCGATTTCCATCTGGCCGTTCTGTTTCTTTAATTCATCTGTAATTTTATGTACTTCATTATCCAGGCGCTGACACTCTGCATTCATGTCCTGGATAAGTGTGGTAATTCCCTGAAACTTCTCCTTTGCCCTCTCCAGCTCACTCTGCTGCTGGGCTTCCTCTGTTTTCAAATGAAGCTGTCTCTGACTGATTCCCGCTTTACGGATATCGATCTGCTCCATCATGGTATCGAAACGCTGGGCTTTTCCTTTGGTAGTGGCACGGGTATTGAGAAGCTCGATGATCTCGTTCTTGCCATTCTCCACTGCCTGAGAGCACTCTTCGATCTGTGCCTGAATATTGGAAATCCGGTCCTCTTCTGCCTCCTGGCGCTTCCTGGCTTCCAGAAGAGCTGCATGGAGCTGGGATTTCTCCGCCTCCTGACTCTCCAGAGATTCCTGGCGTTCCTTCAGATCCGCCTCAATGGACTGCAGACGGCTCTTGTAATGTTCTTCACTCTGCACTCCGGACAAAATCTGTTCCCGGAGTACCTTGGTCTCACCATCCAGCTGCTGCCTGCGGATTGCCTTATTCTGCGTCTCTTCACGCAGCTGATCCATCTGGGAATTCAACTGTTCCAGTTCCTCTTCCAGACGGTCATATTCCACTTTTGTCTGCTCGTAGGCCTTCTGATTCTCCTCCAGTTCCTCTGCAGCCCGGGTATTCTTGGTATCCAGCTCTTTTAATTCACGGCTGGTCTCCTCGTTTTCCAGAAGGAAACTGTTCACATCCAGTTCCCGCAAAGTGTCTCTTTTGGCAAGATAAATTCTGGCTGTCTCAGACTGGCGCTCCAAAGGGCCCAATTGTCTGGTAAGCTCACTTAAAATATCGGTAACACGCACCAGGTTCGCCTGCTCGTCCTGCAGCTTCTTAATGGTAGTTGCCTTTCTTCGCTTAAACTTTACGATTCCGGCAGCTTCGTCAAAAAGCTCACGGCGCTCTTCCGGCTTACCACTTAAGATCTTATCAATCTGTCCCTGCCCGATGATGGAATAGCCCTCCTTACCAATACCGGTATCGTAAAACATCTCATTAATATCCTTCAGACGACAGGCACTTCCATTAATAAGATATTCACTTTCACCGGAGCGGTAAAGTCTTCGGGTAACCGTAACCTCGTTAAAATCAACCGGAAGCTTGTGATCGCTGTTATCCAGAGTAATGGCAACAGAAGCAAAGCTAAGGGGCTTTCTGGTCTCCGTGCCGGAAAAAATAACGTCCTGCATGTTTCCGCCTCGAAGCTGCTTGGCACTCTGTTCTCCAAGAACCCAGCGGACTGCATCACCTACGTTGCTTTTTCCACTGCCGTTTGGGCCAACGATTCCCGTAATTCCATTATGAAATTCGAAATTGATTTTCTGTGCAAAGGACTTAAACCCGTGCACTTCAATATTTTTTAAATACATGTATTCGAATCCTTGTTATTATTTTCTCATCTTCCGGATTGCCTGGTAAGCAGCTTCCTGCTCGGCAGCTTTCTTGGTATGTCCTACTCCGGTGCCCATCACATGACCGCTGACAAGCACATCCACGGTAAAGCTTTTATTGTGATCCGGGCCTTCTTCTTTTATCAGATGGTACTCCACAAGATGGGTTCCCTTCTCCTGTACGATTTCCTGCAGGATGGTCTTGCTATCATAAAAGAGCTGTTTGTTTTCAAGATCGTTCAGAATGAATTTCAGAACAAACTCCTTTGCGCTAGCAAAACCACCGTCCAGATAGATAGCTCCAAGCAGAGCCTCTGTTGCATCGGAAACAATAGAGTCACGGTTTCTTCCACCGGTCATGTCCTCACCTTTTCCAAGGAGCAGATACTGCGGCAGTCCGAAATCTCTTGCACAATAAGCAAGACTGGGCTCGCAAACCAGGCTGGCTCTCTTCTTGGTCAATTCGCCCTCTGGAATCTGGGTGAACTTCTTATAGAGAAAATCACTGCTGATCAGCTCCAGAACTGCATCTCCAAGAAACTCCAGACGCTCGTTGCAGCCTGCCTTACCAAGCTTCTTCTCGTTTGCATAGGAACTATGTGTCAGTGCAAGGATCAGAAGGTTCCTGTTCCTGAACTCATAACCGATCCGGTTCTCCAATGCTTTTAACTTTTTTTCCATGATAAACTTCCTTCCCTCTGACTAGCTGGCAGCCCTCCGGCAGGTCTTTGCCGAAGAGTCTGCTGCAATGCATGGATGATCATGCTTTTTCTGGTGTCTCTTCCACCATATGGGCAGCGATTTTCTCATTGATCTTCTGCTGTCTGAACTGAACACACTGAAAAATAGCGTGACGAATCTCAACCGCCCTGGCACTGCCGTGTGTCTTCACAACCAGTCCCTTAAGACCCAGAAGAGGGGCTCCGCCGTACTCACTTGCATCAAATGCCTTCATAGTTTCTTTGACGGCCGGTTTCACCAGAAGAGCTCCAACCTTGCTGCGGGTGTCTTTCATAAGGCCGGTTTTAAGCATCTTCATAAAGGTACTTCCAAGTCCTTCATAAAGCTTCAGGATCACGTTCCCGACAAAAGCCTCGCAGACAATCACATCTGCATAACCAGCCGGAATATCCCTTGCTTCAATACTTCCGATGAAATTGATCCCCGAGCATTCCTTCAAAAGAGGGAACGTCTCCTTCACAAGGGCATTTCCCTTCTCCTCCTCTGCACCAATGTTTACAATGGCAACACGAGGGTTCTTGATTCCAACCACGTCTTCCATATAGATGGAACCCATCTTCGCAAACTGTACCAGATGCTCTGGTCTGGCATCTACGTTCGCACCGCAGTCAATAAGAAGTGACACACCATTCTGGGTGGGAATCAAGGGTGCCAGCGGCGGACGCTGTACTCCTTTGCTTCTTCCTACGATCACCTGACCACCTACTAAAATGGCGCCTGAGCTTCCAGAGGAAACAAATGCTTCTGCTTCCTGCTTCTTCACAAGATTCAGTCCTACCACAATGGAAGAATCTTTCTTCTTACGGATTGCCAGAACCGGAGGCTCTGCTGTCTCGATCACCTCTGTGGTATTCACGATCTGGATTCTTTCCTTGGGGTAATTCTGAAATTTACTCAGCTCATTCTCAATTACATCCTGCCTGCCGGTAAGGATCACATCAATGTCTTCCCTCTCGGTAACAGCCTCTACAGCTGCTTTCACTGGTTCTGCCGGAGCGTTGTCTCCGCCCATGGCATCTACTACAACTCTAACTGTCTCTGCCATATTTTTCTCCTCTTCGGATATTCTTCAATACTGTAATCTGGTAATGTGAAAACATCCATTATAAACGGGATACGCAAAACACAGCCCTGTTCAACAGCTCCGCCATACCAGAGCATGTTTGAAAAAGGCTACAAGGTACACTATCCCGAATAATACTATTCTACTTTATCTGCCCCCTCTTAGTCAATAGGGAATCAAAGAAAGGTTTCGGACCCAAAGACTGTGGTTGACGAAGCTTCCAATCTCCGCTATACTCTCACTGGGAGCAGATAGGTGCCGGTGTGCCTCCTGGTCTTCAAAACCAGTGTGGGGCGCTAATCCCGTCCCGGATGGGTTCGATTCCCATATGTTCCCGCCAAAAAAGCATACCCAGCTTTCCATTCTTACTCTTCTCATGGAGACTACGTTTTCGAAATAACCATACCACTCACTTGTCTGTGAATCCGATTGCGCAGGTCTAAAAGCCTCGACGCAGCCGATCTGTCTGCTGCAAGTTTCGTTTTAATACTCTTCCTCCATTTTCCATAACTGTAATCCGCTCTCTGTCAAACCCCTCCAGCAGTATGATCGCACATTTACGGGATATTCCCAGACGGTCACGAAATTCTCCAGTCTGGATCATACCCTTTTCTTTAAATAACTGATATACCATATCCAGAGCTTTCTGCCGTATTTCCCAGTGCATATAATGCTTCTCGTCAAACCGTACAAGAACACCGTCCCGCACCATGGCAAAAAACACTTCTGAAAAATCCCGCTCACCGGAAAATACTTTCTTCACTTCATCTGTCAGCGGAGGCATAAAGCCCGATTTCAGATATAATTCCTGCAGCTGCAAAAAGACAGAATTTCCACATATTTCTTCTGTTATTTTTCCTGCAGCATGTGCTTTTTTTCTTTCCTTTCCGGTACATGCGTAACGAACGGCAGCATCTGCATTCTGTCCTTTTTTCCTTTTTACCCCATTGGGATTCAGCACAACTCCACCGCCGATGGTTTCTACCGGCGAATAAAATCTTATAACAAAATGATCCCCTGCTTTCATTGCCGTCACCTGCTCCATCCGAAGCTGGACTACGGCCTCTTCACCGGGCTTCAGCACTTCTCTGTCAAACAAAATTATTTTACACACCAGTTCTGCTGCCCCATGATAAAGATGAACACGGGTACCGCTTTTTAAAGAACGCTGTCCTGATTTCAACAGCTGCAGCCGTACATCTGCGATCATGGTACCTTCCATACTTCCTGCTGCTGCCAGAATTTCTCCCCGGGAGATCTGCTCTTTTCCAATCCCCGGAAGATTTACAGCCACCCGCTGTCCCGGAACAGCTTCGGATACTTCCTGACCATGCACCTGAATCCCTCGAATTTTTACCCTTTCAGCTCTGGGATAAAGCATGGCGTCATAATTCAAGCCTAAACTGCCATCAAGCAGCGTCCCTGTCACTACGGTTCCAAAGCCCTTTAAAGAAAATACACGATCTATGGGCAGGCGAAACGCAGATGCTTTTGTCCCCATTCTGCCTGTGCAGCTGTCACTTTCATTTCGGGAAAGATTCTGATTTTCCGTGGTTTTTCCGGCTGTGCACAGTTTCCACAACACCCTGCGCAGTTCCTCAATCCCACGCCCATCCACAGCACTGGTCACTACCACATCCGCATTTTCCAGAAACGTTCCCTCTGCAAATTCCCTGATTTCCTGGTCAAGTCCCTTTTTCCATTCCAGGTCACCTTTGGTGAGTACAATCACACCCTGTTGAATACCAAGCAGGGAAAGTATTGCCAGATGTTCCCTGGTCTGAGGCATAACTCCCTCATCTACTGCGATCACTACCATGGCAATATCAATTCCGCCAGCTCCAGCCAGCATATTCTTTATAAACCTTTCATGGCCTGGCACATCAATAATCCCGGCTTCCCTGCCATCCGGAAATTTCAGAAACGCAAAACCATTTTCAATTGTAATCCCCCGCCTTTTTTCCTCTGCCAGGCGATCCGTATCCGTGCCTGTCAGCGCCTTGACCAGCCAGGTTTTACCATGATCAATATGTCCGGCAGTACCTATGATCCTGTACCTTTTTTCTTCCATATCTTTTCCACGCCCCATTTTGTTCGAACAATCCCACTATTTCCTTTCCAAATAAACAGCGCGAAGAAACCACTTCTCCGCGCCATGTTTACGTTTATAACAATATTGTCTTTTTCCTGTTGTTCAGAAATATAATTCAGTAATTTAATAACATTATTCTACAGTAACAGATTTTGCCAGGTTTCTCGGCTTGTCCACATCCAGGCCCTTCGCTACGCTGACATAATATCCCATCAGCTGCAGCGGAACAATTGCAAGGCTGGTTGTGAAATACTTCTCCGTCTTGGGAACATATACGGAGAAATCAGCGGTATCCTCAATACTGTAATTGCCATAGCTGGTCAGTCCCATCAGATAAGCACCACGGCTCTTTACCTCAACCATATTGCTCAGTGTCTTCTCAAAAAGATCCTTCTGCGTCATCACACCGATCACCAGAGTACCATCCTCTACAAGGCTGATAGTTCCGTGCTTCAGCTCACCTGCTGCGTAAGCCTCAGAATGAATATAACTGATCTCCTTCATCTTCAGGCTTCCTTCCATGCTGATAGCATAGTCAATTCCTCGTCCGATGAAGAAAATATCATGGGCATTTGCATACTTGCTTGCAAACCACTGGATACGCTCCTTATCATCCAGAACACGGCTGATCTTGTCCGGCAGGGTCTCCATCTCAGCAAGCAGACGGGTCACATTCCCCTCCTCAAGCTTTCCCTGGACAAAAGCGCTCTGGATAGCCAGCAGATACATGGCGATCAGCTGGGTGCTGTAAGCCTTGGTGGTGGCAACCGAAATCTCAGGTCCCGCATAAGTATATAACGTATAATCACTCTCTCTTGCAATACTGGAGCCTACAACATTGACTACGCTAAGTACCGGAACATTTCTATCTCTGGCAAGACGAAGAGCAGCCAGACTGTCTGCGGTCTCTCCAGACTGGGAAATAATAACCACCATGGAATCCTCCACAAGGATCGGATCACGGTAACGGAACTCAGAAGCCACATCCACCTCAACCGGGATCTTCGCCATGGATTCGATCACATATTTGCCAACCATACCAACATGGTAAGCAGAACCGCAGGCGATGATATAGATTCTCTTAAGAGAAGCCAGCTTCTCATCTGTAAGCCCTGTCTCAGAAAAATCAATGTGTCCCTCTTTTACATAAGCGCCAATGGTGTCCTGAACGGCCTTCGGCTGCTCATGGATCTCTTTCAGCATAAAGTGCTCATAGCCGCCCTTCTCAGCAGCAGCTGCATCCCACTGGATCTCCACAACGTCTTTCTCAATCTCTTCACGGTCGATATTGTAGAAATGGATCTCATCACGGGAAAGCTCCGCAATTTCAAGATTGCCGATATAATAAACTCTTCTGGTCTGATCCAGGATCGCAGGAACATCAGAAGCGATAAGGCTTCCGTTCTCGCTCTTTCCAATGATCAGCGGACTGTCCTTGCGGGCTGCAAACAGTTTGCCCGGATAGTCCTTGAAAATAACACCAAATGCATAAGAACCGCGGATACGGAGCATTGCTCTGGAGATTGCTTCCAACGGAGTTCCGGTTTTCTTATAGTAGTAATCTACCAGCTTCACAGCCACTTCTGTATCTGTCTGTGAATAGAACGTATAACCGGAACGAAGAAGCTTCGCCTTCAGCTCCTGATAATTCTCGATAATTCCATTATGAACAAGTACTACGGACTTATCATCTGTACAATGAGGATGGGCATTTGTCTCAGAAGGCTCTCCATGAGTCGCCCAGCGGGTATGACCGATACCGCAGGTACCCGGTACGGCTGAACCGCCGTCTGTCTTCTCGATCAAAGTTTTCAGACGCCCTTTCGCCTTTACGATTGCGATCTTATCAGTTGCCTCGTTTCGAACTGCGATACCTGCTGAATCATAGCCTCTGTATTCCAGCTTGGAAAGGCCTGTCAGCAAAATCGGTGCCGCCTGTTCATCTCCTACATAACCAACAATTCCACACATAAAATTTCCTCCTCAGTCTCAGTCTTAATCATTCTCCTCGTTTTTCTCCTGGCCAGCTGTCTTCTGCCATGCCTCAACCCCTTCTGTATTTTCCTTCTGGAAAAGGATTTTGAAGGTAAGCATCAAAAGCTTCAGATCCAGCTTCAGAGAATAGGTCTCAATATAGGTGAGATCCAGTTTCAGCTTATCATAAGGTGTCGTGTTGTATTTACCATAAACCTGGGCATAACCGGTAAGTCCGGCCTTCACTTTCAGGCGGTAATCAAATTCAGGGATCCTCTCGCTATACAGTGCAGCAATTTCCGGCCGCTCCGGTCTTGGGCCTACCAGAGACATATCACCTTTCAGGATATTAAAAATCTGTGGCAGCTCATCGAAATGGATCCGGCGGATAAGCTTCCCGACCGGTGTGATCCTGTCATCCTCTTTCTTCGCCAGCTGGGCACCCTTCACTTCAGAGTCCATTTTCATGCTTCTGAATTTCAGGATCATAAAGATCTGCTTATCCTTCGTAAGACGCGGCTGCTTATAAAAAACAGGACCGCCATCATAAAGCTTAATAGCAAGTGCGATCAGAATCATAAACGGAGATGCAATCACCAGCCCTGCCAGGGAAAATATAATATCCACAATTCTTTTGAAAAACAGCTGCTCTGCTGTCAGACGCAGGTTTCTGGAAAGAAGAAGCGTGGTATCAAATAAATGAATATCGTCTGCATTCCGGAGCATAATATCAGAAAGCTTCGGAATAGAATAACAGCGGATATCCTTCTCAAAGCAGTATTTCAGGAGAAGATTTCGTTCGTGGGACGGGATATCCCCGATCACAACTGCTTTATATCCGTTGATCTTCTCCTTGATCACGTCAAGGCCAAGGGAAAGGGATGCCATCTCTTTAATGGCATATTTATCCTCTCTGGTCTCAAACTTATTCCTTAAATCTCCCGGATTACGTCCGCCATAAATCATCAGCATCTGTCTGGGCGGATACAGTCTGGTGTACACATAACGCATACCAACCACCCATATGACAACGATCACCAGGTCAATCCCCGTCATAGCCAGCATAGGTGTCAGATGCTCTCCCAGACGCCAGCGACCGATCAGGCACAACTGTAAATAGGTAATAAAATTCACGCAGCACACAGACAGGATCTGGGAATAGATTACTTCAAATACCCGCAGATAACCCACCTTAAAACCACCGTAAATTTTGTAAAAGAAGTATATCATCAGCACATACAAACCGATGACTACCTGATTACCTCTGTCAAAGCGTCTGCCGATGACCTCCTTGTGGGCATAAAATTTATACCAGATATAGGCGAAAAGCAATGTTTCAATAGCGATGATCACCGCAGACGCCAAAAACATGATCAGTCTCTTATATCGTTCGCGATTTTCCATTTTTTCCTCCAGTAAATTTCCTCTGAAATCTATACGTTGTATAAGTATAGCACAAAAAATCCCAGAGGAAAACGATTTTTTCGTCACTCATTTTTGACAAAAAATGACAGAGCGGGTTGATATCCACCCCAAACCGTGATAAAATCAGTACATATTGTGGTAAAGCAATATAATATTTATACAATATGATATTTTATAATGTGAACTTCCGAAAATAAATCCCCTAAATGCAGGATTTCACCCAAACAACTATG
>OGOQ01002045.1_pt1 | contig 13370 bp, 11 predicted proteins | sample 1552691 | NCBI WGS metagenome assembly OGOQ01 (sample SAMEA2580209, study PRJEB22360) | human gut metagenome | biome: human gut; feature: human-associated habitat; material: faeces | place: Denmark | collected 2008/2010
AAATCTCCAGCATCGGCAGCATTCTCCACCAGCCTATAAGCTATGCAGTACAATTTGCGATGATATGGCAGAAACTCTTTTTTAAAACTTTCAGCGTCCATGGGCTATTTATCAATAGTAGATTCCTGTTTATACCCTTCAGACGTAGGGGGAAAGGATTTTGTTACACGACCAGGAAGAAAAAATGGAAAAAAAATGAAAACACCAATAGCACCAGCCCAAGAGTGCGTTTATTTCAAGACATCAGCAATCCGCTTTTTAAGATTCAATTTTGCAATGTCTTCAGGCTTCAGCTCAAGCTCCACCAACACCTTCGCTGTGGAGAGTCTGTATTCCTGCTCTAACGTATCATAATTTATCTGTTCCTTATGAATGGAATACAACAAAGCAAAATCGTAGTTCAAGGCACGTGAGACATTATACAACGTATCCGTATCAACACTTTTTCTCGTAAGCATATAGTCTACACTTTGAGGCTTAACTTTCAGTCTTCGTGCAAGTTCCGCCTTGGTAACCTGCTGTTCAAGCATCACGTTCTTGATTATCTCTCCGATGTATATATTACTTTTTTCCATTTATATGAAGGTACAAATTAATCATTCATATTATAAGGAACACCAATACCAATTTGTCTGTATGTATCGTTCTTTTTATTCATAATTCGTTTGTTTTATCAAATATTTTATGATACTTTTGCAACATATTCATATAAACAAACAAATAATATCTGCTATCATGAATTTACTGACATGTATTCTCATAGCCATCCCTATCGGCATTATTTTTATTATGCTATGGATATACAATGACTACCGGAAATATAAGAAGAAAAATAAGCTGGCCATTTTGCTGTTTCTCCTATTTCCAACCACTTTATCTGCACAATACGTTGATGCGGGATGCCAAGTATCCTTTAAATGGCTGGAGAACCAAAAAGGGAAATTAGAGTATACAAAAGATGGGGTTACTTATAAGTTTATTCCAAACGACTCCCAATGGGAAATTATAATTCGCAACAACTCTTCAGAAGATATCCGAATAAACTGGGAAAATATGCAATTCATTGTGGACGGAAGAACCTCAGAAGTCAAATACCCCATACTGGCAGAAGCGGAAACTCCCTTTGCAATAATAAAAAGCCAGGCAGAAACAAGCCAAAAGATTGGTGTGACAACTTATACGGCAAATAACTCTCAAATATACAACAAGAAAGATATTCGGAAAGGAAGGAATTCCTCCATTAGCTTTCTTCCGTTCCAGTTTAAGATGACAATCGCTACTTTTTTCATCCTTGCTGCTCGTGTTTATGTTTCCAACGTTTATGGGTCCATAGCCAGTAGGCCGGATCACGCAAGATCATTTTCTCTAAAAGTCGTGCGTATCGCTCGGTGATGTAATTCTCCGGAGTCTCTTTTGGATTCTCCGTAATCAGCTTCATGTCTACGGTGTAATATCCTCTTTTTGCCTTTTGGGTATCGAGGAAGATTACAGGCAGGTTCAGTTTGCGTGCGATACGCTCCGGACCGGTTAATATGGCCGTATCTTGATGAAGGAACTCGGTCCAATAATGCAGGTTCGCCTTGCTGGGTGTCTGGTCCGCCAAGAAGATGACGACTGAGCGGGTCTTGTCTTGTTTTAACTTGATGATATCCCGTATCGTATCGTTTTTCTTGATGCCGAAAGAACCGAATTGCGTCCTGAGGTTGGCGAATAGCTTATCAAAAGCCTTGTTGTTTAACGGGCGGTATATCTGATAGATACGTGAGTCCTCGAAACGGGTGGTCGAGCCGGAGAACCATTCCCAATTGCCATAATGCCCCATCGTGAGGATGAAGCAAGTATGGCCTTTCGCCATAAGTTGGTCAACCAATTCCGGGTTCCTCAGATAGGCTCGCTGTTGTATCTCATCCAGAGAGATATGGGCTAGTTTAATCGTTTCTACGATATAATCGGCGAAATGATGATAGAACCGACGTTCTAATTGGCGTAATTCTGCCTTGGATTTATCCGGGAAAGAGGCGGTTATATTACGGCGCACTACCTTTACCCGGTATCCGGCTATCTTATAGATAAGGACATATAGGATGTCTGATAACACGTATAAAGCTCGCATGGGAAGTAAGGCGTGTACTTTTACCCAGCTATAAAGAAAGGCATATTGTATTTTATCCCACATCTTAGTTGACGGTTGATGATTGATTGTTGACTATTAATGCGGTGCGATCCTCATTCCAGCCGCCTAGTACGACTTTGCGGGTCTCATTGACCAAAGCGGCATCATAAGGGATTTCTACCTTTATATAGTTCTCGGTGAAACCGTGCATCTTGCCGTCTTTCTTGGTATGCTCGAATAAGACATTCGCTTCCTGTCCGATATGGGCCTCATAAAAGGCATGTAGTTTCCGATCCGAGATATCCAAGAGTTGTTGGCTGCGTGCATGCTTGGTCTTCGGATCTACCACGTGATCGATCTTCAACGCTTGGGTTCCGGGGCGTTCCGAATAGCTGAACACGTGAAGTTGGCTTATATCCAAACTGCCTATGAATTGGCGTGCCTCCTCGAAGTACTCGTCTGTCTCGCCACGGGTTCCAACAATTACGTCTACACCGATAAAAGCATGCGGCATTACTTCCTTGATCTTTTCGATCTTATGACGGAAAAGAGCGGTGTCGTAACGGCGGCGCATTAATTGCAAGACAGCATCGCTGCCGCTTTGTAAAGGGATATGGAAATGAGGAGCGAAACGTTTGCTGTGAGCCACGAAGTCTATTGCCTCGTCGGTAATCAGATTCGGCTCGATGGAAGAGATACGATAGCGTACGATTCCATCTACCTCATCCAAAGCCCGGATTAAGTCGATAAAGGTCTCGTCGGTACTTTTGCCGAAGTCCCCGATATTCACGCCTGTCAATACGATCTCCTTGCCTCCTTTACGTGCGACTTCCTGCGCCTGTTCCACCATGCTGGCGATCGTCCCGTTCCGGCTTCTTCCGCGGGCGAAGGGTATGGTGCAATAAGAGCAATAATAATCGCATCCGTCTTGTACTTTCAAGAAATGACGGGTACGGTCGTCCGCCGAGCAGGAAGGGGAGAAGGAACGTATATCCTTGCTTTGTGAGGCGATAACCGCTCCACCATTTTCTTTCTTCTCTAGGTTCTCCAGATATTGAAGGATCTCTAATTTCTGTTCGGCGCCAAGAACCAAGTCAACGCCTTCTATATGGGAGACTTCCTCCGGCTTCAACTGTGCGTAGCAACCGGTCACCACGATAAAGGCACCGGGGTGTTGTTTACCGATCCGGCGAATCGCTTGCCGGCATTTCTTGTCGGCTAGTTCCGTTACGGAGCAAGTATTCACCACGCATATATCCGCTTTTTCACCGGGGCGCACCTTGCGTACCCCTTGTTCGGCTAATAGCTTTCCAATGGTAGAGGTCTCCGCAAAATTTAGTTTGCAACCCAGCGTATAATAAGCGGCCTTTTTATTGTTAAATACGGTCTGATCTATCATTTTCGATTTAGTTAGAGTGCAAAGGTACTAATTAAGCCCGGATTAGTAAAGAGTTCGGATTGAGATGGACTTAAAAACTCATTACTATTGCATAAATAGTTTTCCGGAAGCTTATCTATTCTTTTTTGCTATTGGATATATTCTACAAACCACGGCGTGGTTTGTGCGATTCACGTCGTGGTCTGTATAAACCATGACGTGGTCTGTAAAAACCATGCCGTGAACTAAGGAATAGATACAGTCAAGCAACATTATTTATGAAGACTTGTTATCGAATAGTCCTTGCTGCGGCCTTGTTTTGTTTATTGTGCCGATAGAGGAAATACGGCAACTAGGGTTCCACTAAGATTAATACCGGATTGTTATCATTCTCGGGTTGCTCCCAGTCGATTAGGTAACGGTTGTCGTTTGAGATGTATTTGGGAGTGAAATAGGCTTCTTCGGGAAGTTCAAATGAGTTTTCCGGGTATATGAATTGTACATAGGCTAATTGCTTCTCCGCTATATCATAATATAATGTATAGGTATCTTTATCAGAGAAGTTATGCATATAGAGCCGGTCTCCGATTTGCCCGGGTATGACAGGGATTGTCTTTGTCCTGAACAGGTCGTTTTTTATATCGTCTATCGTGATATTATAACGGAGTTCCTCGGGTGTTCGGTATTTACCTAGATCGAGGACGGCATAAGGAGTTAGCTTCATGTCGTTGGAAACTTTAAATATCGTATCGCAGAACAACTCCTTAAATGCGGCAATCTTATTTCCGTCGAAAGGACGGAACTCATAGGTAAATGTCATGACGAAAGGAGGTTCTGTATAAGATTTATAGTAAGGTATGCTATCCGATATGACTATATCTTGGCAAAAATAGAACCGAATGGGTGCGTTGCCAGAGAGGTTGGGTACGTGACCTAGGATAACGTTCGTCTTAGGGAGGGGATAAAATCCCCGGATGTTCTTATCCGGAATTTGAATGGTTTGGTGGAATTTCCCTTGCCAATCGTATATCTTTATCCGAGTGGGGCTATCTTTTATATAAATAAGATGATCATGAGGTTCTAGTCCGGATATACGACTAAACTCATCCGGACCTCCTCCTTGTTTGCCGATATCGTATAAATATTTTCCTGCCAAGTCGAAAACGGAAGCTCTGTTATCATGCTGTACCAATAGCTTATCGCCATGTTTAATAATGCGGGAGATGTATTTGATCAAGATTGAGTCATTCGTTTGCAGAGGGATGAATTGGATGGATTTCGCCCATTTCTTTAAGGCTACTTCTTGAGGCTGATGGTCAAAAACAGTTGCTAGGTCAATTGTTATACATTCCTCTGATTTCTCGCTTGTGCCGGTACAGGCGGTTAGTAATATCGCAAATATAATAAGCCATTTATTCATAAAAATATCTTTGTCCTAAAGTTGATAGGACAAAGATATTTAATTTGTTTCGAAATATTCGTAATATTATGAAGATTTTGTACTGTTATTTCCAATCCACTAAGGATGATTTAAAATAGTTCCAATCGGCCTTTTCCCATAAGGGGGCTTGCGCACCAAGTCTTACTTTATATTCGTCCCAATGTGTGTTCTCTACTTTGGACCAACCTTTTTCGGCGACACCAGCCAAACGGGGCATTAACAGGAATTGCAGATCTCTGAAATTGGTGATCGTCTCGCACCAGATAGCGGCTTCTATACCCGCTACATCTTTTTGAGGATTCTCTACAGTCGGGTTGAAGGTCATCGGGTCCCAGTCGTACATTTCTTGGATCGTTTGTTTCTCGTAGGCGGCCATACCTAAACGTTCTTGCTCCGCGTTTTGGGTGGAGTCCGCACTTGGTTCCAGATATTTATGGTCCAGATAAACGTAACCGCTCGGCGAGAGAATCACTTTCGCTTTTTTGGATATCCCAAGACCCGGATCTTTTGGTGCCTCTTTCATGAATTCTGCGAATAAGGCCATGATCTCTTTATATTCGGCAGGTATATTATCTTTTTTCTTAGAAGAGTCCTCGTTTTTTTGCTTCAGATAAATCCAGTGCTGGATGACATCGCCTTCCGAGATATCCGCACGGGCGGTTTCTTGCCAGCCGACCATTTTCTTTCCATTCTTCAATACGATTTCCCGTGTCTTATTTATAAAACGGACGAACTTATCATGGGGTAAGCCGATCGCCTCGTCACCTCCGATATGAATGTAGTTTCCGGGTGCTAAAGCGGCTAGCTCCGCGATAACATCCTCCGTAAATTGCATCGCTTTCGGATCATCTACGTCGAGGGCATTGAAGGCCTGTCCCGGGATGTTAACATTGGTCTTGAATTTGACAGCGTTCTTAAAGTCCGGATAAGCGGCGAATATGGCAGCTGTATGCCCCGGGATATCTACTTCCGGGATGATCGTGATGAAGCGTTCTTTTGCGTAATTAACGAGATCCTTGAATTCCTCTTGCGTATAATAGCCTCCTTTTCTCCCGTTGTTGGGAAGTTGACCTCCTATTTCCGCTAGCTCGGGATATTTCTTGATCTCGATACGCCAGCCTTGGTTATCGGAAAGATGCATATGCAGTACGTTCATCTTATATAAGGCGATCATATCGATCACTTGTTTCACTTCCTCGGGATCGAAGAAGCAACGAGATACATCGAAAGAAAGCCCACGCCAAGCGAAACGAGGTGAGTCCTTCACTTCCAGTAGCGGTAGATAAATCTTCTCGCCTCCGGGTTGTAGATTACCACCCACGATTTGTTTCAAGGTAGTGATACCTCGATAGATACCTTCTAGGGTAGTGGCCTTGATGTAGATGTTTCTCTTTTGGATGGAGAGGGAGTAAGACTCATCTACGGGGACACTATCTTTCGGACTCAATCCATAAGCTTTTGGCAGGTCGGCGAACTCTTTCGGATCTGTCAACTCGAGGAAGATGATGCAATTCGATTCTTTGTCTGAGGCGGAAGCCAGCTTGATGCCGGATAGCTTTTCTATCTCGTTGGATAGCAACTCGCCCATACCCTTTAAGGATTCGTCCGCATAACCGATCTCGATGCCGGGATGGATCGTGAATGTACCTTCGCCTACTGTCATTTGGGCCGGAGCGGGGATAATACTTACGCTTCTTTCTCCAACATCTGGGGATGAACAGGCGATAAATGTAATAAAACTACAGAGGGTCAATGCCCATGCGAGAGTGATTCTTTTCATTCTTATTTTAAATTTATAGGTTATATCATGGCAAAAGTAAGGATTTGTTTTTACTTTTACGCGAATTTCACAAAAGTGTGCTATGATCAAAGAGAATTTCATTAAGATTTACGAGGAGAGTTTCAAGGAAAACTGGGCCTTGCCGGCATTAACGGATTACGGGAAAAGTAAAACCTTTACTTTCGGTGATGTAGCAACGGAGATCGCACGTATTCATCTTTTATTCCATGAGTGCCAAGTCCGTCGTGGAGACAAGATCGCGTTGATCGGTAAAGACAGCTCCCGTTGGTGCATCGCTTATATGGCGGTTGTTACTTATGGGGCGATTATCGTGCCTATTCTTCAGGACTTTAATCCGAATGATGTACATCATATTATTAATCACTCGGAATCTGTCTTTTTGTTCGTTAGCGACCGGATTTGGGATTCTTTGGAGGAAGATAAGATCGAGGAGGTTCGCGGCGTATTCTCTCTTTCCGATTATCGTTGCTTGCATCAACGGGATGGAGAGAATATCCAGAAGTTGATGAAATCGCTGGATGAGAAGATGACCGAGAAATATCCGGATGGCTTCACCCAAGAGGATATCAAATACGCTGAGCTGGATAATGATAAGGTGGTAGAGATCAACTATACATCGGGTACGACCGGATTTAGCAAAGGGGTTATGTTGACGGGGAATAATTTAGCCGGAAACGTGACGTATGCCCGGACACTGGATCTATTGTTCCGGGGTGAACGTGAGTTATGTTTCCTGCCTCTGGCCCATGCCTATAGTTGCGCTTTCAATTTATTGGTACCCATGGCATTCGGTGTGCATGTCTATTTATTGGGTAAGGTGCCGTCTCCTAAGATCTTATTAAAGGCATTCGAGGAGGTGAAGCCGAACTTGATCTTGATGGTTCCCCTGATTTTGGAGAAGATCTATAAGAAGATGATCCTTCCTCAGTTGAATAAGCGAACCTTGAAGTTGGCCTTGAATATCCCACTGTTGGATTCACGTATCTATGCGCAGATCCGCAAACATTTGGTGGATGCCTTGGGAGGACGTTTCCGTGAAGTGATCGTGGGGGGCGCCGCCATGAATCAAGAAGTAACGGATTTCTTGTATAAGATCAAATTCCCGTTCACGATCGGTTATGGTATGACGGAATGTGGCCCGTTGATCAGTTATGACCATAATAATGAGTATGTGCCCGGTTCTTGCGGACAGATCTTGAAAGGGATCATGAAAGTCCGTATCGATTCGGAAGACCCTTATAATAAGGTAGGCGAGATTCAAGTATCGGGCGAGAACGTAATGAAAGGCTATTATAAGAATGATGAGGCAACCCAAAATGTCTTCACGGAAGATGGCTGGCTAAGGACGGGTGATTTGGGTACGATCGATCATGACAACCGTATTTTTATACGTGGACGTAGCAAGACGATGATCTTGGGCGCTAGCGGACAAAATATTTATCCGGAAGAGATTGAAGATAAATTGAATAACATGCCGTTCGTTTCAGAAAGCATTATCATACAGCAGGCAGACAGCAAACTGGCGGCTTTGGTTTATCCCGATTTCGACGATGCCTTTGCTCATGGGCTGGATAATGACGCGATAGCACAGGCTATGGAAGAGAACCGTATCAACTTGAATACAGAACTTCCTGCATATTCACAAATAGCCCGTGTAAAAATCTATCCGGAAGAATTCGAGAAAACTCCTAAAAAGAGTATCAAACGTTTCTTATATCAGGAAGTAAAATAACACCTGACAGAAAAAGAACCTGCCTGCAACATATATAATGTATAAGTCTGAAGATTATAGATGTTGCAGGCTATACATTATAGATGTTACAGGTTATACATCCGCATATATGGACACCTGGATCATGATGCGTGAAAGGAGACAATACAAAACATAATTTTACTCTTGCACCCCGATCAATTCTCCCCATAATTCCCCCTTATATCTACATTTTTATTACATTTGCACCCAAGAAACTAAAAATGTATGAAAATGAATATGCGTATAGCAGCAATACTCCTTTTAGGATATTGTGCAGGTATGTCAACTCCTGCTTTTGCCCAGAAAAAGGACAAGCTTAAAAAAGGCCCCAACATCTCCTTGAACATTTCCGCGAAGAAAGACAGTGTCAAAACCACTTATCTGAATATCGGTCTGCTTACAAATATCTATCAACTGAAAGGAATCGGTATCAACGCTGTATCCAGTGTTGTACAAAACGATATGACGGGTTTCCAAATCTCCGGCCTTGCCAGCATTACCGGACGCCACGCCTCCGGTTTCCAACTGGGAGGTATTGCCAATGTAGCCGGAGGCAATGCCAATGGTTCTTTGAGCCGGATATTGGCCGGTATTGTTTTATCAATCAGTTCATCAAGAGTGCTTATGCCTATCTTGCGGAGCATCACTTCAATGTCTTTTTCGCTGACACCTATATGGCGGCTGGCGAATGAATCGGCGGTCTGATGAATCTGGCCGGCAACAAAGCCCAAGGAGTTCAGATAGCCGGCTTGGCCAACATTGCCGGAAAATCACAAAATGGCGTCGCTATCGGCGGACTGATGAACGTATCTGCCGAGAAACTGAACGGAGCACAAGTTTCCACCCTGCTCAATATCAGTGGCGGAGAAGCCAAAGGCGCTCAAGTCTCAGCCATTGGTAATGTAGGTGTAAACGTGAATGGTATGCAATTCTCCGCCATCAGCAATATCGCTGCCGGAGAAATCAGAGGCTTGCAGCTTTGCGGTGCGGTAAATATCGCCGTCAAGACGGAAAATGCCCTGCAATTCTCAGGACTGACCAATGTTTGCCAAGGCAAGTTACGCGGTGTGCAGTTCGCTCCCGGCAACTACGCCGGAGAAGTAAGCGGCGCGCAAATCGGTTTACTCAACCTGTGTGGCGGGAATGTAAAAGGAATACAAATAGGAATCATCAACCATAGCAAGGATACTACCGCCCATAAACTAGGTTTGGTGAATATCACTCCCAAAACCCGTATCCAGATGATGCTGTTTGCAGGTAACACCAGCAAACTGAATGCTGCCGTGCGTTTTAAAAACCGCCGGAGTTATACCATGCTGGGTATCGGTACACACTATCTGGATTTGAATGACAAATTTTCGGGCTGCGTGTTCTATCGTGCCGGTCTTTACTATCCCATCGCCTCCAAACTGGAACTAAGTGGCGACTTAGGTTATTTCCATATAGAAAACTTTGAAAATGAAGATGCGGAAACACCGGAACGCATGTATTCATTGCAAGCCCGTATCAATCTGGAATATAAATTCAAATCCAGAATCAGTTTCTTTGCATCGGGTGGTTACGGCATGACGCGCTACTATGATAAAAATAAGTTCTACGAAAAAAAAACTATTTTCGAAGCAGGTGTTATCTTGTTTTAAGCAGCCCCGTCACCCTAGTATAAACTAATCCATACAGTATGAAACTACAGCATATCGCATTAGTCTGCCTGCTGGCATTAAGTAGTGCCGGGAACGTCACAGCCCAGATGCTCCACCGCCCCGATTCCATGTATACATTCACCGATCCTCGCCTGCAAAAAAAACACCCTTGGCGTGCCGCTGCCGAAACTTTCGGAATGAATGTCGGAGTATGGGCATTCGACCGTTATGTAATGAACGAAGACTTTGCCAAAATCAGTATCGGCAGCATACGACGCAATATCAAGCATGGTTTTGTATGGGATAACGACCAATTCTCCACCAACCTGTTCGCCCACCCCTATCACGGAAATCTTTATTTCAATGCAGCACGCAGCAACGGACTTACCTTTTGGGAATCGGCTCCATACGCCTTTGCTGGTAGTTTGATGTGGGAAATAGCCGCAGAAGTGGAGCCGCCCGCCATCAATGACCTGATGGCAACCACCCTAGGCGGCATCGCCCTGGGAGAAGTAACGCACCGTATGTCTTCTTTGGTACTGGACGACTCCAAGCGTGGTTTCTCACGTTTCACCCGCGAGTTTTTGGGAACCTTGATCTGCCCCATGCGGGGATTGAACCGAATGATAACCGGCGAGATGTGGAAAGTAAAACGCTCTCATTACAAATACCACGATTACGACCGCATTCCGGTACACTTTTCCATAGGTGCCGGTGACCGTTATCTGGCCGATGACAATTACCTGTTCCGTGGAGAGCACAATCCCTACCTTGAATTCCGGGTACAATACGGAGATGCCTTCGATAAAGTGAATGACGGCCCATACGATTACTTCACCGCGCGGGCCACCTTCGGTCTTTCCGGGAACCAGCCTCTTATCAGCCAGATCAACCTGATGGGCAAACTATGGGGTGTTCCCCTGAAAACCACTACCGGCATGGAAATGATGTTCGGTATCTTCCAGCACTTCAACTATTTTGATTCCGAGGAAGTGATTGACGGATCGGGGCGTATCCCTTACAAGATTTCGGAAGCTGCCAGTGTGGGACCGGGTATGATTTATAAATTCCCCCGAATGAACAGCCTGGTAAATTTGGAACAGCGTGTGTTCCTGAGTGCCATCCTGCTGGGTGGAAGCCTTACCGACTATTACAACGTAATAGACCGCAATTACAATATGGGAAGCGGATACAGCATAAAGAACAACACCATTCTGGACTTCGGCCGTTACGGCATGTTCGCACTGAATATGCATCTTTACCAGATTTTTACCTGGAAAGGATACGAACACAAGGATTTGGAAACAATAGATCCGCTCTATCTGAATGCGCAGGGAGACAAAGGAAATGTAATGCTCGCTGTAGTGAATCCGATTATCGAGCTGAATCTAAGCTCCCACTTCAAAGCCAATATGGAAGTGTCCTATTACTACCGCCACACACATTATTCCTACCATGAGGACATAAAATATAAGACCTTTGAAACCCGGCTAGGATTGATTTATCAATTCTAAAGCAAGGAAGAACGGACACGGCTCAAGGTTTCGGGAGTCATCTGTAATAAGGAAGCGATGTACACAAGAGGCGCACGCTTCAATATTTCGGGATGAAGCTGCAACAATCTGTTATAACGTTCATGAGCCGGTTCAAAACGAAGCGTGTCCGCCTTCACCTGTGACTCTATCAAAGAATGTTCGATAAAACCGCGATAAAGACGTTCGATATCGTGATATTGATCTATCAATTTCTCCACTTCCACACGGGGTAACTCCCATACCACGGATGCTTCCAAAGTTTCCACCATCAAGCGGGTGGGCTCCTGTTTAAAATAACTCTCTATGCAAATAATCATTCCGTTCTCATAACCGATATGCTCAGTCAGATCTTTATCATATTTATAATAAAATTGTCTGAGCATTCCTTTTTCTATAAACAACATCGATTTACAAACCTCACCGGCCTGCAAAACAATCTCCCCTTTACGATATTTTCTACAAACTAAGATTTCGGCTAATGCGTGAACACTTTCTCTACTGAGAGGATGGTTAACTTCTGCTATCCTTCTAGCTATGTCTATACTAGTTGTCATGTGCTCCCAATTTTTGTATTTGCTGCAAAAATACAAAAAAGGCTGGATTATTAGACATAAATTACAAAATTAAACCGATAAAGTTCTGAATAATAGTTTTTTTTATATACTTTTGAAACGCAATAGTAATAAAACGACCTTTATGAAACTACTAGCCTCTTTAACAATCCTGGGTTTAGTCATGGCACAAAGTGTCACAGCCCAAACGAATTACACAAAGGATCCGGAAAGCTGCACTAGCATTATGGTAGGAAAGAAAGCAACTACCGATGGATCAGTTATAACCAGTCATACATGCGACAGCTGGTACCGAACCTGGGTAAACATGGTTCCGGCAGAAAGTTATGAAAGGGATACTGTAATGAATATTTACGATGGCCGTATGCATACCGAGTTTGTAGCCGACCAGACTAATGTAAAAATCAAGGGGCAAATACCACAAGCTAGAAAAACATATGCCTTCATGGACACCTCCTACCCTTGCATCAACGAAAAGCAGCTGGGGATAGGTGAAACTACCGTAAGCGGACGCAGGGATCTGGAAAATCCCAAAGGTATGTTTATGATTGAAGAATTGCAACGTGTGGCATTGCAACGCTGTACAACAGCCCGTGAGGCTATCCGCCTGATGGGAGATCTCATAAAACAATACGGTTATGGCGACAGCGGCGAATGTCTGACCATTGCCGATCCTGATGAAGTATGGCACTTCGAAGTCTTCGGAGAAGGAAAAGATAACATTGGCGGAGTATGGGCGGCAGTCCGTATTCCGGATGATCATGTAGGCGTATCTGCCAACATCTCGCGAATCAGCACCCTCAATCTGAAAGATCCCGACCACTATATGGCTTCCGAAAATGTATTTGACGTGGCTAAAAAATTAGGATATTGGGATGGAAAAGAGCCTTTTAAATTTTGGAAAGCTTATAGCGGAAAGAATTACTCCGGCCAACTGAAATCCTTCAGCACCCGCGAGCACTTTATCCTGAATGCACTGGCACCGTCATTAAAGCTTGATTATGAAGCAGAAGAACTGCCTATCAGTGTAAAACCCGACAAGCAAGTATCTGTAACCGATGTTATGGCATTGCTCCGGGAAACATACGAAGGAACGCCGCTGGATATGACACAGAATCTGAAAGTTACCGTAAAAGA
>OGOQ01002048.1_pt1 | contig 13354 bp, 8 predicted proteins | sample 1552691 | NCBI WGS metagenome assembly OGOQ01 (sample SAMEA2580209, study PRJEB22360) | human gut metagenome | biome: human gut; feature: human-associated habitat; material: faeces | place: Denmark | collected 2008/2010
AGCCCTCGTCTGACTGGCGGTTCAATTTCAACCGGCGGTGAAGGTATGGCTTCCGGTGACAGTATTTTCAAACGTGGTGCAATGTGGGTTCAGGGATTGTTTAACAAATCCAAGCTGGACGACACCTCAAAAGCCAAAGGTTTTGATGCCGACAGTTCCGGTATTGCTTTCGGTGCCGAGAAGTTTGTAACCGATGATACTAAGGTTGGTGTCGGTTATGCCTACACAAACACCGATATTGACGGTTTCATGCGTTCAACCGATGTTGATACGCATACGGCGATTGTTTACGGCGAATATAAACCGTCAAACTGGTATGTAAACGGTATTGCGACCTATGGCTGGTCTGATTATGAAGAAAAGAAGAGTGTCGGCGGAGTTGGTGTCAAAGCTGACTACGATGTCGAAACCTTCGGCTTACAGGCTATGACCGGTTATGATATGCAAGTCAATGGCTTTGTTTTAACACCGGAAACAGGTTTGCGTTACGTTCACATAAAACAGGACGCTTATAAAGATTCTGCCGACCAAAAGGTTTCCGGCAATGACAGCGATATTTTTGACCGGTGTCATCGGTGCTAAGGTCAGCAAGAACTTTGAGTTGTCTAACGGTATGAATATCAAACCGGAAGCCAGAATTGCCGCAACCTATGACCTGATGAACGATGATGTTAATTCGGTCGTAACCTTGGCTAATGGTTCGGCTTACCAAGTTAACGGTGAAGCACTTGATCGTTTCGGAATGGAATTTGGTGCCGGTGTAACCGCAGAAGTCAACGACAATGTTGAACTTTCGCTTGGTTACGAAGGCAAATTCCGTGAGGACTACCAAGACCACACAGGCTTGATTAACGCTAGGTATAAGTTTTAGTAATTAGTATCCCTAAAAGTGCTTCGAGAGAAATTTCGAAGCACTTTGTTTGTAAAAAGGAAAAATTCTTTCGGTTGACATGTTCTGTCGTGTTTATGTGACAGCCAATATCGTAACTAAAAATTGTTTTTACGGCAGTAATAAACTATAAGTGTGTTTTCGAAAAGTTGCAGGTAAGAATGAATAAAAACAAAAGGTTTGAACTTTTAATTTTTTCTTATTATAGTGTATTTAACTGTTAAGGAGATTTCCATGTTTAGAAACTTACGTGTTTTTTTCGTTGTTGTCGTTTGTGTTTCTTCAGCTTCGGCTTTTGCTCTTGATTGTCAAAAATCTCAGTTACTGACAGATATCGTTGCCTGTCGGGATAATGAAATTTCCGCCAGTATCAAAAGTATTGAGCGCCATGAGCAGAGGTTTGTCAAGGCCATAGAATCCTGCCGTTCAAAGGACTGTCTGCGTCGTCTGTACAAGCAAAGAGCAGATGCCTTGCAGGCTGTGAATACTGAAAAAGAGGGAAAATCCGATGTGGCGAGTTCTCTTATGCCGGATCGTGCCGGAGTTCGCGAGCTGGTCAGTTATGGTAAACTTGAGCCTTTGGATTCATCGCTTTACCGTAAAATCCTTGATAATGAAATTTTTACGTTTCCTTATAAAACGCACAATCCGGAATATGAAAAACGCGGTATTGTTAAACCATATCATTTTCGTTATCCGTCCAGTTGCAGCGGTGGAATTATGGACTTTGGCTGCCGCAACTTTTTGATGCTTGCGCCGTTTGACAGTCTGCCGGAAGGTTTAGGCGGCGCGGTTGCCATTGACTTGTTTGTTCCCAAAGATATGCCGGCTCCTAAAAGTCCGGGACACAGCGAGATTTTTTATCTTGATAAGACCTTGGAAGAACTGGGATATGCCGGTAAAAACAGTTGTTCGGATACCAATGATATTTTTACAACGGTTTTGTGTTTGAACCGAAATCTGCAACAACAAAAAAATATCGGAGATGAAGAGCTTGCAAAAGCTTTGAAAACCATATCCGATAAAGATGACGTTTATGATTTGGCACGCGGTGATTTTAATAGGCTGGAAGAGGCACGGCAATGTCCGACGGTTGCATGCATTGAAAAAAAATATGCCGATCGTATCCGCTATCTGCGAGAAGGAGAATATAAGAAAGATGTTCAGCCGAAATCTTTGCCACAGAATTGTGTCATTCCGCAGCTTCCGGATGGATACGAACTATATGGAGTTGCGGCATATAGCTCAAATCGGGTGGCAGATATTAAGCTAAACAATCATAGCACTACGGTAGAACAACGAGTTTGGATAAATCGTCCCGGAAAAAACGTCGTTTTGGTTTTAAGCAGTTATGAGCCTACGGTATGGGATTTGTATGCAACGCCGCAAACGAAATTGATCGCGGTTTTTGCCGGCAGTGGAAGCGACCAAATGTTGCGTGGATTGCAGCCGGAGACGTTTGCCAGCTTTGATTGTGAGATCGGGTATCAGAAAGATGCGCAGAATTTAAAATATAAAATCCGCGATTTAGGGCTGTCTTCCGAGACAATGGAATTTCTTGAAAACAAAACGGTTATTGGTTCCCGTTTGTCGGATACGGAATATCGTTTGGCATCCGGAACCAAAGGTGAGAGTGTTCCGGTAAAGCTCTTGCCGGGACAATACGGAATGGAACAGTATGTCGAGCGAAAGCATGTCCTTTTGCTGGAACGTTCAGAGGCTTATCATTTGAGACGGCAGGGAGTAGTGGTTGCCTCTTCCGTTGAGAATCCGCAAGCCTTTGCCGAAGATTTAACCGGTCGTCCGATAACCTTATGCCCTGAGTTTCCGGAAAAATATGACTGCCGCATGGAGAAATTTTTGATTTGTCCGGCTGTTCCTGAGCAGTATGAATGTCGGAATAAGACATATTTATTACTGGAAGCGGTGGACAAACTTCCTGACGGATTAACGGGTGATAATGCCATTCGTCTGTATGTTCCCAAAGGGCTTCCCGTGCCGAAAAATTTGGGAGAGAGCAGGGCTTATATACTCAATCAGACTTTGGATGAAATGAAAAATTCGGATTATTTTAAAACTGTATGGAAACGTTATGAATAATGATAAAATGAAAATTATCGTTTTTGGCTTGACCAATAGCTGTTTGATTAATTTTAATAACAGGTACGATATTAATAGTTGGTAAGTTTTTACGTAACAGAGGTTAAATTATTGTAAAGTTTTATGTTAAACTTTTTGTAAAATGCCAATTATTAGTAGCTGTGTGATAAAGAATAACGCTTGGCATTAGCGGGTGTTAAAAAATTGACTTTTGGGGTAAATTTTTTTTAATTTAGAGATTTTCCTTGATGTGCAGTTTGCGGGCTATTTTCTATTCGTTTTATTTCTTGGCAGTATTTTTCACTATAAATTATGTATAGTATTTCAAACCCTAGCTGTAATATTGCTATTTGGGGTTTTGTGCCGGTGTTAACTAATTCTTATACAGAAATCAGCTTAAACATCTGGTAGTGTGAATATGAAAAATAATTGATTGAATTTTCTATCTAGGAGCGTTTTTAAGTTTTATGACAGACAGATGGTGTTCCATGGATATTGTTGTGTTTTTTTTATTGCAATTGTGGACAAAACATTTAATATTCTCTTATTGGTTGATGGTTGGGACTAAGGATATGGATAATTTTAAAGTTTATTACGGTGAATATAATTTACTTCATTGGCTTAAGTTAATATTAAGAGGCGATATAGAACTACCGTCGTATCAACGGAATTTTGTTTGGACCGAAGATAAAGTAATTAAATTGATGGATAGTTTGAAGTTTGGGTTATTTGTACCCCCTGTTGTTGTCGGAACGTATTTTGACAACGGACAAGAACGACATTATATTATTGACGGTCAGCAAAGGCTGAGCGCAGTGTTGCTTGCTTATTTGAAAAAATTTCCCAATAAAGGATTTGAGCTTGATGATAAAGGACAAATGGCCGATGATAATGATGACAACGATGTCTCGGCAGAAGATGATGATAAGGTAGATATCAGAAACTGGAAATTGACAGAGATTCAACGTGTGGTCAAAAATTATAAAGACAGAGAAGGTATACGGCAGTTATTGAAGGCTCCTTATTATAAAGATTTAGAATTGCCGGAAGACTTGACTGATGATTTTTTTGATAAGACGTTTATCGGATTTTCTTATATTAAGCCGAATCAACAGGATGAAATAAAACAAAAGAGGTATTATTCCTCTATATTTAGAAATATCAATGTTTCTGGGCAGATATTATCTCCACAAGAGAGCCGTTCTTCATTGTATTGGTTGGATTCACGGTTAGAGAAATTTTTTAAGCCAGCTTGTTCTGATAATATTGTTATTGACAACAATAGAGTTGATTTTGCTCGTTACTTAGCTCTTGTCGCTGAGTTTTTGTGTAAATATAAACGTAGTAACAACGGCGAAATCTTATATTTTACGGTAGCCAAAGGTTATGGGACCAGAGTAAAGCCTTATGAAGAGTATATTGAAAATTTTGTGTATCATTGTGTCGGGGAACGAGAAAGTACTACTTTTTTGACGTTTGGAGAAATGTTCCAGAGTAATGAAGAGGCTGCAAACTCTGTTAATGAGGTTTGTGACCTTCTTTTAAAAATTAGAAACAATACTAAATTTGTTTCAATAATTGATGCTGATTATTATTTGTTTGGTTTGATTTTCTGGAAGTTGTATATGGAGCGGGATTTTGATAAAGCTTTGTTTGACAAATTGAATGAAGACCTTGCGGAGCGTATAAAAGAGATAAAAAAGGATGCTGCATATCAAAAAAGGCCGTCGGCAGTGGGTAGAGTAAGGGAGCGTCTGTATGAATCCGTATGTTGTTACAAAACGATATTGGTGGATTAGAAAATGTCTGAAGAGTTTATTTTAAAAATAAAGGCAGAGGATATTGTTCGTGAAGCGGTTGTTTCTTGCCGAGGTTTAGCAGATAATTTTTCATCGCTGCCGGTGGTCGATTATATCTGTTCGGCTATTTTCTTAAAAATGACAGGTTTGCTTGAGCAGAAGTTTCGAGCCATGACGTGGGTGATGGCAAATAACAACCGCGAATATAGACGTACTTTTTTAAACAATCGAAATTTTGGTGAGTTTTCCAGCTTAACTGACAAAAAGACTGTATATAAAGATTTAGTAGAGCAGATTTTTATATATCGTAAGGCGCCATTTATCATTAATCACAAGGATATTGCAAAATCAGTAGCTTGTTTTCTTGTTTCAATGTTTGAAAAAACGATTTTTGATACAAATTTACATGGTGAATTATTAGCTTTTTATGAAGTTATTTCAAAACAGACTTTCAATGTTCATAAGATTACAACGGCCACAGTAACCCATATTCTTATTCCGAACGAGGTTATAAAAGATTTGTTTGAAGATGTGATTAGATGTCGTAACAGGTTAGCACATAACGCCTATGTCAATATATCGGTCAGAAATGATTTACCTGAACTTTGTAATCGGAAAGAACTTGATTGTAACAATATTTTTATGCAGTTTTTTGTCTTGTTGTATATAGATAATGTGTTTAATGAAACATATAAAGTATATTGGGAAGAATTTGCTAATTTGTAATGCATTTTTGTATTTGAGAAGCTCAATGTTTTGATTAAACAGTGATGATGAATGATTTTGTTGATTGATTCATCTTATTGGTAATAATTTATATCGAAGTAATAATGGTACAGTAAATCCCCCTAGTGAAAGGATCATAATATCTTTCAAATAATTCTATGTTTATGCATATTAGTTGCTGGTATTTACTGTATTCTTTCTATTTTTGCTTAATTTATTTCTCATTGTTAGCTCTTTCAAGTTCATCAAGGGTTTTTCCTGATTTGTTTTTCCATTCAGACCAACCATTGGCTCGTCTGCCTAAAACCAACGCAGCTGCAGATGATACCGAAGAAAATATTGTATTATCCTGTAAAATATAATGGCCGTTTTGTAATTTGAGAGTTCCTGAAGCTATGAGTTCATCTCTTTTGGCAATATGATCAGTGCCTTTATGTAAATCTTTTTTGCAGATTGCACCTTTATAGAGTAACAAACCTTCTTCTGTGTATTCACCATATCCAATATTGCCGTATTTATCGGAGCAAGATAATAAATCTTTTTTCTTAGCATTGATGTTTTCCAGTGGTTGAAAACACTTTAATCCGAGAGTTGATAATAAAGTCTCAATTGTTTGAATATAGCATTCTAACTCTGATATGATTTCCTCTGGTAAATTTGGGCATTTGGGAAGTTGCTTATTTTCATTCATTATTGATTGTTTGAGTTTTTTTGCTTTATTGATAAAATAATATTCCAGATAGCTGTTGTGAGCATCATTAAAACCAGTTTCATCTTTGAGTCTGATGGCAAAAACTAAATTCCAGAATTCTTTTTTGCTGTCATGAGAATAAGTGCGGTTTTTTACATTGCCTTTCCCTATATAAATTTCAGGTTTTTCAGATTTAAGGCTATCAACAAGGATATAAACACCATTAAAATTAAGTAATTTATTGTTTTCTGCTAAATCTGTTCTCGGAATTTGGATAATTTCAACTTTATCTGTCGTTATTGATGCTTTTTTTACACCTTTAGGATTTCCATCAGGTAAATAAATTTGAATAGTTTTGCCAATCATTAAAAATCTCCGAATATTTGTGAATATGGTATTATAAACAAATTTATTATACAATAAAAAATCAACTTGGTTATCTTAGTCTTTTTAAGTTTTGTATCATGAAATTGGTAGTCTTTACGTGTTTGTGGGGGGACAATGTGTTGAACAATAAGGAAATTTAAAATAAAAAGTCCGTGTAACTATCAAAAACAGGCTATTTTTAAACTTGTTTACACGGACTAGGTTAAACGCTTGATTTATAAAGAAAAAAGCCGCTTTTTGAGCGGCTTACCTTACGTGGCTGGGGTGGCTGGATTCGAACCAACGAATGACGATACCAAAAACCGTTGCCTTACCACTTGGCGACACCCCAATTAAACAGTAATGGTATATTTATGATACTTTTTTTGTTTTGGCAAGAGTTTTTTATTGTCTATGAGTAATTTTTCGCCGAATTGTTCAACCGTGGATAAAAGGTAGGCTGTCGTATGTTTTTTATTTTAGACGGCAAGAGTGTTTACTTGAAAAAGTTATGCAATGTTTTACAGAGGGGGAAGTATTTGATTTGACAAAAAGTTGATATTTGGTAATTCTTAGAGAAAGTAATTATCAGGAGTTTTGACAATGGTGTTGATGTCTAAGATGCTTAAGTTGTTCGGTTTTGTGTTGTTGGGAGTATGCTTTTCTTCATTGGTAAATGCTCAAGTTTCCTCAATTCCTGATGATGCGACTGCAATCGATTCTGGGACTTATGCTGATATTTTAACTGATGATACTCTGACAAAAGAGCATACAGGTTCTATAGGAGTTTACGATAGTGGTGTGGTAGCTGTTGAGGCTGCAGAGGGTAATACAAATTCTTCTTTTTATATATTGAAAGGAGATATTCTTGTTGGGGCGGCAGATAGACCAGATCAAAAAGGTGGTACATTTAATATAAGTAATCGTTCTGAAGAGTCTTTTAATTTTCAATTTGACGGGACTGAAAGTGGATTGATTTCCGTAGATAATAATGGTTCGTTTTTAGTTGAAGGTGGTGAAACGGATAAGGCCATAGTAAATTTAACGGGTGTTACGTCTTTGAATGTGTCTAATGCGGGAAAGATTTCTTTTTCCAAAGCAACTGTTGGCGGAGATAACAAATTAGAATCTATTAACGTCAGTAACATGGGAACTCTTAATCTTACTAACACGGAAATTAACGGTGGTGACAGTTTGAAAGCCGTTAATGTTTTAACCGCGGGAACGTTATCTCTTGAGGATTCTTTGTTACAAGGTGACTCGTTTAATCTTACGGTACAGGATTCCGGTACTGTCGAGCTTGATAATAGTACGCTTTCTATTAACAAGGCCGCAGCTCAGACTGGAGGCGAGACGAGTTCGGGGGCTGCAATTGTTTTTGACAACGGTAACCTGACTTTGAAAGATAAAAGTAAATTAGAGATGACATCTGGTGTTGATAAGGAGGTTACTTCAGGGGCTTTTTCTTTTACGGATTCTAATGTTGATATCAGCGGTTCCAGTACGCTGAGTAAAGGAAACAGCGGAGATATGCTCTTCAGCGGCGGAAGCTTGAATCTTGGAACTCCTGGAGATACAGGGGATATATCCAAAATTTCTCACAGCGGCTCGACCGGGAGCATTAGGTTGTCGAATGTCGGTACTGCAACCCTGAGCGGAAAATCCAGCATTGAAAGAACCGGCACAGGGGGAGACATTGTCGTTAACAGTACGGGGCTTGTGATGAAAGATGAAGCTTCATTAAACGTTTCAACGGCTAGCGGAAAAGTTGTGTTTTCCAGCGCTGTTGCTCAGCTTTCTGACAAGGCCTCAATTCAGGCAACGGGAGATTCGAGTGAGGTTGTGATTGAAAATAATTCTAATGTCACAATGGCAGATGAGTCCAGTATGTCGGCAGAGCATATCTATGTTAGTAACGGAGGTTCTTTGGAGCTTACCGATTCAGCGAAGATTACGGCGTCCAGAGATGCATCTGTTTCTGATTCTGAAGGGGTCAAAGTCGTGGCATCCAGCGTGATTATGAGTGAGAAGGCACGCATTGAAGGGGACGTTTCGCTTGAAAATGGTGGTTTTTTAGGAATGTCAGGTAACGCGGAGATCGATGGAGATTTGAATACAAAATCAACTACGGGGTATTCGACTATCAGCATTGGCAGTACCAGCGGCGGTTCATCGGACGTTACTATTAATGGAAGCATAGATATTAGTCAATCAGTTTTGAGCATTTTGAACGGTAATACACTAACTTTGGGGGAAAAGAGAGATAATTCATTTAAGAACGGATCTTATCTGAGCCTTGGCACCGGAAAGCTTGATTTGAAAGGCGGTAATTTGACGATGTCCGGAGACTCTACTTTAACCTTGCGTATTGCCAGTGAAAGCGATTATGGACAGATTTTAAATGCCGGAACAATTAATATTGAACAGGGTGCCGGTCTGGATGTCAGCATTGACAAGAATGTGGTGAGCAAGGGAGAAACGAAGGAATTTCAGATTTTGAGCGGAACTGTTGATGGTAAGTGGGTTAACCTTAACCGCAGATATGAATTTGACCATCTCGGTGAGGGAAAATATGCTGTTACCCAGGTAGCGGATGCCGGCGATATCGTCATTATGGACGGCGGTACGGAGAACAATGCCAATACGGCGAATGCATGGCTGGAAGGGAACAACTTTGCCAATGGCAGCGAAGCGGCCAAAGTGTATGACGAACTGGATTACTTGTCTCAGTATGGCCAAGGTTCCGAATATGTTGACGCTTTGACGGCATTGGCGCCGGACGCAGCGCCTCTGGTGCGCTCGCTGACGACGGAAAACTCGAATCAGATTTTCAGTACGGTGCAGAATCGTCTGGAGGGTGGTTCTTCTCTTAGGATGAAACCGGGACGGGCAGGGCGTTATGCCCGCGGGCTGGCTTCCGGCGACATGTACCGCGAAGACGCGATTTGGGTTCAAGGTTTGTATAATCACTCCGAGTTGAGCGACACCAAAGAGGCCAAAGGGTTTGAGATTGATTCTTACGGTGGTGCCATCGGCCTTGACAATTATGTGACCGACAGCCTGAAACTCGGTATCGGTTATGCCTATACCCACGGTGACATCAGCGGTTTTCTGCGGGATACCGACGTTGATACTCACACCGGTTTTGTTTACGGCGAGTTTAAACCGAACCGCTGGTTCCTGAACGCGATTGCTTCGTACAGCTTTGCCAGCTATGATGAAGAGAAGAGGGTGTCCACCTTTAAGGTTAAGGGTGATTATGACGTCAATGCTTTTGGCGCTCAGGTTATGACCGGTTATAAAATGGGTTACGTTACTCCCGAGCTTGGCGTTCGTTATCTCAACGTTAAACAGGACGCTTATGAGGATAGTATCGGACAAAGAGTTGATGCGGTTTCCAATGACGTTTTGACCGGTGTTTTCGGAATCCGGATTAAACAGGATTTCTTCCCCAATCGCGGTTTCAGCATTCGTCCGGAAGTTCATGTTGCCGCAACCTATGATTTTGTTCAGGATGATGCGGTTTCTGTGGTTTCCTTGCCTAACGGCTCAGTTTATCAGATTGAGGGCGAAAATCTGGACAAGTTCGGTTTGGAAGCCGGTGCCGGTTTGACGCTTGACGTCGGCAACCGTCTTGAAATGGCCGTCAGCTATGAGGGCAAGTTCCGTAAGGACTATACCGATCATTCCGGACTGGTGAACATGAAATTTAAGTTCTAAGCCATATGACTAAAAAAAGCCTCCGTTACGGAGGCTTTTTTTAGTACATAATCTTTTCAGATGCATTTGGTGCGGCGTAGCATTTTTTTCTTTTCTTCTTTATTTTTCAAAACATCCAAATCGCGCTCGGTGGCAATCTTATCAAGTATGGTTTTAATAACTTTGTCTAACTCTTTGTTTTCGCTGTAATCGGCGGGCAGGGCAAAGTTGACGCGGTTGTCGGCGAGAAGTTTGATTGCTTTTTTGCGTTCATGGCTTTTCTTGGGGGCATAAACGGCAATGGCGTTACCGCCGCGTTCGTTAACCAGTTTCATGGAAGGGATGTCTGTCATACCGTCGCCGAAATATATCATACGGTCAAAGGGAATAGGACGTTCTTCGGTCGGCATAAATTCATTAACGGCAACATCGTCAATTTTGCAAAGGCCTTTGTTTATTTTTGAAAGGAACTGAACTTTGATGCTGTAGTTGATGACGCGGGCAGGCCAAACGGGAACGCCCTGTTCGTCAAAAGCATAGCTGCAGGCAAACATATCTTTAAAATAATGGCGGATTTCCGCGCCGGCAAGGATTTCCTCATAGCCGGAAGAAATGAGGTAATGTTCGATGTCGAGATCCAGATTTTTGCCGTATTCGTTAATGCGCTCAAACCATTCCCGCACTCCCGGGAAATATTCGATGTTTTGTCCGCATTTTTTCAGAAACTGTCGGGTCAGGCGGAGTTTTTTTTCTTTGGCAGTTTTCATAAAGTAGTACATAGAGCCGGTGACCTGGTCGGCTTCCTGGTCGGCAGACCATTGGTTGGCCATTTTCCAAAAACGGTCGGGTTTCATGCCTAAAGCCGGAATCAGTGAGAAATCTTGCATATAACCGGTGCTGAGGGTTTCGTCAAAGTCGTAGATTAATGCTACTTTTGTCGGTCTTTTTGCCATTTTGTTTTATCTCCACTTGCTTTTTAGGAATAATCATTATACAAATAATAAGTTAAAATTTTACTTAAAGAGGAATATTGAGATGGTAGCAACAACTATGGACCAGTTGGTCGCCTTATGTAAACGTCGCGGTTTTATTTTTCAGAATTCGGATATTTATGGCGGTTTACAGGGCGTGTATGATTACGGTCCGCTGGGGGTGGAATTGAAAAATAACCTGAAAGCCGCCTGGTGGCGTTCAATGGTTTATGAACGCGACGACGTCGAGGGGCTTGATGCGGCTATTTTAACCAACCAGAAAGTGTTGCATTATTCCGGACATGAAGATACTTTTTCCGACCCGATGACAGACTGCCGCAAGTGCAAAGGCCGTTTTCGCGCCGACCATATTAAGGACGGCAAATGTCCCAACTGCGGGTCTACCGATTTGACCGATCCGCGACCGTTTAATCTGATGTTTAAGACTTCTATCGGCCCTGTTGACGACGGTTCTTCTTATGGTTATCTGCGTCCGGAAACCGCTCAGGCTATTTTCACGCAGTTTAAGAACGTGGTTGATTCAACTTCCCGCAAGCTGCCGTTCGGCATTGCCCAAATCGGAAAGTCTTTTCGCAACGAAATTACGCCGCGTAACTTTATTTTCCGCGTTCGCGAGTTTGAGCAAGCCGAGCTGGAGTATTTTGTGCGTCCGGGAGAAGATGAGCAGTGGCATGAAAAATGGAAAGAAGCCCGCATTAAATGGTGGGAAGACCAAGGACTGAAACGCGAGCATATCAATATTTACACCACGCCGAAGGAAGACCTGGCCCATTATGCCAAAGCTTGTTATGACATTGAATATCAGTTTCCGCACGGTATGGAAGAACTTGAGGGAATTGCCAACCGGACGGATTATGATTTGGGTAATCATACCAAGGCGCAGGAGGAAATGAACCTGACTTCGCATTGTCACCCGAATCCGGATTCAACTCAGAAGCTTTGCATTATGGACGATGCATCCAACAAATGGGTGGTTCCGTTTGTCATTGAGCCGTCAATGGGCGTTGACAGAGGGGTGTTGGCGGTAATGACCGAAGCTTATGAGGAAGAGGATTTGGGCGAGGGCAACAGCAGGGTTGTTTTGAAGCTCAAAAAGCATCTGGCTCCGATTAAAGTTGCGGTTATTCCGCTCAAGAAGAACAATGAGCAGATTATGGCGAAATGTCACGAGATTAAGCAAAATCTGTTGAAACTGGGCATTGGCCGCGTTGCGTTGGAAAATACGGGAAATATCGGCAAGGCGTATCGTCGTCATGATGAAATCGGAACGCCTTTGTGCATTACGGTTGATTTTGAGACGATTGAAAACCAGCCGGAATCCGTTACTGTCCGCGACCGTGACACTATGGAACAACACCGTATCAATACGGCCGATTTGAAAGAATATCTGAGAAATTATTTCTTGGATTAAGCTCTTCTGAAGCATAAATACAGGCCCCCGGGATGTTGAGTCCCGGGGGTTTTGTGTTAGAAGGTGAGAATACAACGAACTGGTAAACGGCCATTCTTATCGCCGCCGCCCATGCGGTCGTCGGACAGCCTGACGAACCAGACGTAGTGGTAGTTGTACTCGGATGAAGACCAATAGTAGTTGGACGAAATTTGAGCTTTGGATAATTTCTGCAAACCAAGGTTGATTGCGTTGTAGTTATAGCTCATTGCTTTTAGCTCACCCGCTGCCGGCACATACCAACCACTTGAACCTTTGCCGCTTGATACCGCTGAAAACGTATTACAATAGTTTGCTGCAGGGTGAGTCTGACTGTCACTAACCCAGCACTGAGTATTAGCATGACCATCCATATCAGCTGAGGCTGCATCGCTGTCCATATCACCAATACAAGAAACATTATGACCATAACCGCCCCATGTTTGATTACTTTCCGTCAAGGCTACCGCAAATCCGGTGCTGTCGTTTACATAGGCCACAATACCAACCGGCGTCTTGTCAGCTATTACGCTGTCTGATATCGTACCGTCTGAATACAATATATCGCCGGCAATTGCTTCTCTGCACTTATAGCAGGTGCCGGAAGCAGCGCCGCAAGAGCAGACTTTAGATGTGGTTTCGGTCTGAACCTGGGAGGACGAA
>OGOQ01002055.1_pt1 | contig 13304 bp, 13 predicted proteins | sample 1552691 | NCBI WGS metagenome assembly OGOQ01 (sample SAMEA2580209, study PRJEB22360) | human gut metagenome | biome: human gut; feature: human-associated habitat; material: faeces | place: Denmark | collected 2008/2010
CAAACAAAACATTTGAAGGACAACTCAAGCCGTCAAAACCATTTAGTTATCGTAGGTTTTCTTGGTTGACCCTATGCGGTTGTCAAGTAAGGAACAAAATTTTTTGCAAAAAAAAAATAAAATAAGCCTTTCCGAGCCGAAACCGATACGGTTTCAAACTCAGAAAGGCTTCTCTTGTTATTTTTCGATTTGAGCTTTTCTCTCCTTCTTGACGTGTGATAGCATTTGTGCTATCATATAAATAGAAAGTCACATTGCCACTTTGGAGACAATATTCTAATGTATGGGATTGAATTTTACGAAACAGAAGATGGAAAGTGTCCTATCTGGGATTTTCTTGAAGCATTACGCCTCAAGGCTCCTACCAATAAAGATGCACGGATACAGCACAAACAGGCAAGCCTCTACATTGAGCTACTTCAGCAAAATGGAACCCACATGAATGCAGAGATTACGAAGCATCTTGACGATGGCATTTGGGAGCTTCGGCCTGGAAACAATCGTGTATTCTACTTTTTCTATCAAAACGATACTTATGTACTACTTCATCAGTTTCGAAAGAAATCTCAAAAAACGCCTAAGCGCGAAATTGAGAAAGCAAAAGCAGAGCGCAACGACTATCTTCGCAGAAAGGAGACTGCTAAATTATGAAAACATGGAATGATTACAAAGAATACGTTCGTACTGTAGACCCTGAAACAGCAAAGGACATCAAAGAAACAGAGGAAGTGGCTGCAATTGTCACTGCCATGGTTGAGCAGCGGAATGCTCTTGGTCTAAGCCAACGCGAACTTGCTGCCATGTGCGGTCTGCCGCAATCCTCTGTTGCAAGAATCGAGTCCTGCAAAACAACGCCTAATCTCGGAACCCTCTTGAATATTTTCCAGCACCTCGGATTAACGCTTACTGTTTCTCCCGTCAATCCCACTGTGTAATTTCTTATCACGGAGTCTGCTTCATTCAGCAGGCTCCTTTTTCTTTGTCTGTACTAACATTCACTTTCATCTTTTCGAGTGAAATTATAACAGCATTTTTCTCCACGTCATATCATCCCTTAAATTGGCATTTTTCCTTGCCACCAATCATTTGCCTTCAATAGTTTTCAGTTCTTCAAGGTAATAGTCACCATGATAGAATTTAGAAACATCCATATCAAGAGCTTCAATTACTCGACATGCCAAGCCAAAAGAAGAAGTCAAAATGTTTCTTTCCCCAGATTCCAGCCTTTGATATTGACGTAATGTTATTTTTGCGCGATTAGCAACCTCTTGTTGCGTCAGCCTTAATATTTGTCGTTTTTCCGATAAGACAGCCGCTGCCGTTGGAATTATCGTTTGAAAGCCATCTAAAATTCCGGCACTCATAGTATTAGCTCCCTTCATCACGTCCATTTGGACGTATTATACGCCCAAGTGGACGTGATGTCAAGTTGTACACTTTTGAGGCGAGAGGGCACTTTGTTCATCTTTTTCAAGCGAAATGATAACTGCATTTTTCTCGGCATCATACCGTCCTTTAAACTGATGGTCTTTTCCTGCCGCCAGACCATTTGCTTCCAGCAACACCTGAATGAACTGTATTCCGTTAATCATCATCCGACACTGCCCATCGGTCAGTAGCTTGTCCGGGACCTTAAAGGACATGGGATGCTCCGCAGCACACGGCGTGATTGCAATAGACTTCCGATCTTTCCTCTGCAAAACGCAGATATAGGCCGGACTTCCAAGAATACGGATAACATCTTTCCCAACATTCATTCTCCGGCTTTCCGCCGGAATTGTCACTCGCAGGTTCATAATTCTTCCCGAATTCATGTCGGCATTCCTCTCTCGTCAAGCTCATAACTCGCTTGCTGCATATTCACAGGTTGTTCCGGCAAATCTGGCAACGGTATATTTTCAAATTCTTCGCCTCGCGGCATCGGTACTGAAGTAGTGTCGGCTTCCCGTTCGGACTCGTCCAATACTGCAGAACCCTGATACCCGATAAAATCCTCAAACATGTTCATCTGATGGTTTGCAATGTAGTCATTATAAGATTTTCCGATGCAATTCTTATAAGTATCCGGGAAGAATTTCATCTGCTTTTTCTTCATTTCACCAGTAAGCGGATCTGTATATTCCTGTGGCTTCGGGGTGAACATGATTGCTTCTTCCAAATCAAACAACATACAAAGACCCTGATCTGAATTAGCCACCCGTCCAAGCACTTTATAACGGCATTCCCGATTCCAGTTCATGAGCCTGAAGATATTTTCCACAAATTCCAATGATGTAATATCCTTATTCACCCAGTTTTCGTCTTTCTGTCGTGCCCATTCAACAGACGCGCTGTCCTCTTCCGGGCACATAATCAACGCAAGCCGCTTCTTATTGGGGTGCAAAATCGGAAGGACATACTTGATTCCTTCAAAAAGCCGAATGCACGCCATATTAAATTTCATAACACCATATTTTATGCTCACTGCAGGTTTATTCAGCATGGAAAACTGGGTGCGCGGCGGAAGTTCATAGCCATCGAACTTTTCGTACTCCAGTTCTCTTTTATGTTCTTTCCGTATCTGTGCAAGTTCACGAATCAAGGAGATTTCTCGAACGCTCAGTTCCTGCGCCCTGCTTTTTTCTTCCATTCTATAAGTTCCTCCTACATCGACATCAAAAGATCATCCAGTTCACGTTGAACTTCATTTCTGCTTGGAATTGCACCAATCATGGGATTTTCTACGACTTGGCCAGATTCCATCACATCACTAACTGTAATGCTCTGAACCCATTTACTCCGATATAACCGGCATTTCAGATTCATCGCACAATTTTCGGCTTGTTTATACTGATTTTTCCCAGTCAAAATCCGGGACTCATCTAATTCAAAAATCAGAAATTTTGCATTTCCCTGACCCCGGCAGATACCACGGCACTGATAGCGGCAATTCTTTCTCCAGTTCAATGTTTGGAAGACCAGTCCAGAAAATGCTCTGGCTGAAAAAGCACTATGAACGTCATTGTCATCTCTCCAGCGCATCGTCGTTGAAAAGCCGTGATTACTCTTTCGCAAAATCACGACCTGCAGAATCGGATGATAGAGCAGTTCCACATACTCGCAGTCGTCCAACCGGCTATGGCAGGCCTTGCTGAAACGGATTCCATTTTTAGAAATCGTCATAACCGGGCTACTCTGGTTGATAAAGCAAGTACCTGAAACCGTCATATATTCAGATTGAAGTGCCTTTCCCAGTGTTGCCCCAGCCCTCATCTCTGCTATATCGTTCAGTTTCATCACCTCTTCCGGCAGATAGGTGCTCAGGCAAAGGCTGCGGATACTTTCAGCATTGATGCCGCTCCAGTTCGGATGGATGCCCACAAAGCCTTTCAATGCTCCCTGCCGGATTACCACAATATCCTGCACCCCGCACTTTTTGCTGCTGGATGCCACAAGATGTGCAGCTCGTGCGATTTCTGGGGAAACAATCGCTTCGTGATGTTCCGGGACATAGGCAGAGCAGCGATTGCCGTTATTCTTCGTGATCTTGCCCAGTTTGTAATCTACCACAATGCTCTTCCTAGCTTCCAGATCACCCCAGCGGCGTTCATTTTTCATGATGTTTGCCACCATCATGCCGTTCCACTCCTGCCTACCGCGCAGGGTGCTGCGCTTTTTCTGTGTCAGCACTGCCGCGATCTGATCGTAGTTATAGCCCTGGATAAACGCCAGAAAAATAAACCGCACCGTCTTTGCTTCTTCCGGCTCAATTACCAACCGTCCATCCTTCGTATGCCGATATCCCATCAGGTCGGCTACTGGGTACTGACCTGTCATAATGCGCTGATCATACGAAAGGATCATGCGGCGGCTCTTGTTGCCCGATTCCCAATCTGCCAGAAGTGCTTGAATGTCCAAACTATATTGACTGCTTGGATTCAGCGTGTAGATGTTTTCAGTTTCAAAGTACACGCCAATGGGATGTGCCGGGTGCATGGTTTTCAGGGCCGCGATCTGCGTCATGCAATCTGAAAAATTCCGAGCAAAACGTGAAATGCTGGCACAGATAATCAAATCCATCTTCTGGTCTTTGGCATCCCGCATCATGCGCTTAAACGCATCCCGTTTCCGCAGTGAAGTACCCGATTTTCCTTCATCGCTGTAAATATCCTGCAAATTCCAGTTTTCCGTTTCTGCAATCTTTTTGGTGTAATATAGAGTCTGGTTTTCAATGGAAGAAATCTGTTCTTCGCTGGAAGTGCTGACACGGGCATAAACGGCTACACGCTTCAGGTCGCTGTCGTAAATCGACGGTGTCGGTTTCGCCGGACGAAAGTAGTCTTTTGCCGTTTTCTGGCCCTGTTCTGCCTGCTTATGGATTCTGTCACGAATCTCTGCTTTTCGCCTTTCAGATTCCAGATGTCGGCTCTGCCAATCCGCTCCACTCGGCAGCACTTCAAGGTTTTCTACCGAAATACACTCTACGTCTTTTGGATTATACTGTCCTTCCACGTTCATTTTTCTTCAGCCTTTGTCATTTCATGTTCCAGTCGGATTCTCCACTCAAGATAATCTTTCCTTCGGATCGATGTATATTTTTCAGCCAAATCTTTCAGGCTCTGCCGCTGGTTATCAAAGTCAAGAATGGTGTCGATTCTCTGGTCATCATCGTCTGTAACAATGTCCACTCGCATCGGCAAGTCAAACAGATATTTCAACAGAAAACAGAAATCACAGGTATTTGCTGCAATATAGGCCCTTGTCTGCGAGAAAATCAGATTTACGGAACCATTTTTGCAATCTTTGAGCAGATGCACCATTTCCGGGCGTTTATAAATTTCCTTATTCCCTGTGATGTCAATATAGACACCAACCAGCCTTTTATCCGCATCATCCCTAAACTTTTCAGCATAGTAGGAACTGTGATAGGCTACTGCTGCATCCTTAGAGCGTTCCCACAGTTTTGCAAGTTTCACATAGCCGCCAACCTTATACTTGCGATCCATTCATAGCACCTTCTTCCGGCTGAACGCTCCAATACCATTTCCGCTTTTTCTGATAGCAGTAGATTCCCATTTCTGTTTTTACCATCCGCGCAACTCGTTTGCTGACACCCTCATTGTCCAGACGGCAATAAATTTCATTCGCACTCATATCGCCTTTTTCAAGAAAATGCTTGATCCAGTAGGCAGCTTTCTGTTGCTCTGTATCAAATTTAGGTTCGGTGTCCGGCTGTTGTTTTTCAAAGAGCTGTGGCTTGCATTCCAGCCATCGAAAGCCCTTGTCGGCAGAAATGGAAAAGCGGATGTCTTCTGCCGTAGGCGCAAGACTGTTTTTGATTTGATGCACAATTCTTATATCAGGATTCTCGGTATCTCGCTCCACCTGCAGGACGCTTCGTGCTGCTGCTACAACATCAATGCCTCTACACTAAAAGCCAAGTCCTCCCAGATAAGTTTTCGTTCAGATGGAAAGACAAGATTGTTTTTAGTAAACAGCTCCTTTTTATACAATTTCCCCCATGCCGTATAAGATACCCTTTGTACGCTTTTAATCTTACAGCAAGGCAACTATTGATTGCATTGAATTTGTTCTGTGGAATTTGTTGCTCTGGAGATTTAATGTATTTTCCTTTCAGCCATCCTGACTCATTTGGCGAATAAATCACACCATTTTGCCCATATATCACAGGAACAAAAACATCAAACGTTTTATCCACCACTTTATTTTTCAAGCAATCAAAGTATTCCTGTTTTACAGGTGTATCATCGTCAAACCAGATTACAATATCATCCTCAGACTTATCTTTTAGGATAGAAAGTGCATAGTTGTATGCTTTTGATAAGCCAACGTTTCCTCCCATACTATGATAAGTCAGCAAATCAATTGGGAAATATTCCTTGTTTTCCGCCACATAGTCATCTGTGCTATTATCTAATACAATAATGTGAAGTTGCTCTTCCTTGAGCTGCATTAAATGCGAAACCGTAATCGATTCCTGTATTTTTTTGTTGTATAAAACAACAACTGCATAATATTCTATCACCTTTTTCACCTTGCTTCGTTCTCACAGTATTTCAGAAACACATCTTCATACTGTCTGCAAATCTTGTCCCACGTATACTCTTCAGCCACACGCCTCTTAGCCTTTCGTCCCATTTCTGCAATTTCTTCGGCACTCATCTTATCTGCACGATCAATCAATCTTGCAAGACAGCCCGGCTTGCGGCTCCAGTACAAAGCACAATCTTCTGCGACTTCTTTATTGAAGCCAACGTCAACCAGCAGATTCAAATCCGTGCTGCCCAAAGCCTCAATCAGTGATGGATTCGTACCACCGACCGTATGTCCGTGGAAATAAGCATAGGCGTTCTCTCGAATCTTCTTCAGCAGTTCCTGGTCGTACACAGTACCAACAAATTTGATTCTCTTATCGCCCTTGAAATGAAGTTTTTCCTCAAGCTCATTCAGGAACTTTTCATTCACATTTGTAATAATGGCAAAATCCTTTTTGCTCTTGCTCTTCATGAACTCTCGAATCATGACCTCAAAAGAGTTCTCCGGTACAAAACGACCGACGACAAGGTAGTAGTCCTTTTTAGTCAATCCTTTTTCCTTATACCAGTTCACTAGCTTTTCATCATCATCGGACAGCTTGCTAAGGGTCAAATCTGCACCATACGCAATAAATGTAGTCTTCGGATTTCGATCCTTGATGCCTTTTCCGTCATAGCACTCGTGGATATACTTCTCGATGTTCACTGAGTCGCAGATAGCAAGGTCACAGTATTTAACCATCATCTGCTCGGAAATCTTCCAGTACTTCCGAATCGGCGCAGACCACTTTGCTCTCATCCACTCGTGTCCGCCCGATGTCAAGTCTTGGACAACTTTTTTCACAAATAAATTTGAAAAAGCACAAAAAAATAAGCCCTACAAGGCTTTCAATCGGTTTTGAACCAATTTGAGCCTTGTAGGGCTTAATCTACTTTTTATATTCTGTTTATCTCTGCCGATCATAGATCGTTGCCTACTGCTCACCACGAAGAGGTGTGTGATTATCTGAGCAGCTACCGTGTGGATTTCCACACGGCCTTATTTTGTCGAATACAGGCACGAGTTCGACAGTATTCGACTTTTTTGTCATATTTTGTTCATTTTGCGTTTACAGTTTAGTACCGGGGGTCTGGCACTTTTTTCTTTTTTTAGTACCAGGTGTCTGGCACGTAATCTTATTCTGGCACCAATGTGGTCTTATTCTAAAAACATAGATTGTTCTTTCTTCATCGCGGAATATGTTTTTCAATAAATTCAGAAACCATCATTTTGTATTTTTCAGGATCTGTTCTATAGCATCCAGTATGCCCTGCCTCAGAAACTATGTACAACTCTCTTTCACTTTTGCAACTATTGTAAATTTTATACCCCATAGATACCGGTGCTTTCTTATCCTTGTCTCCATGAATAATTAGAACTGGCACACTTGTCTTAGACACTGCGGCACATGCGTTTGCTTCTTTCAAGTCAAATCTGCCCCAAATTTTTGTTCCTGCATTCACTATCCGAGCGAATAAATCTGTCAGTAATTCAAAACGAAGTTTCTCTTTACTGCCTATTTTTATCATTTCTAATGGTGATGTAAACCCAGCATCATCAATAATTCCACAAACTGATTCCGGCAATTCTAAATCACTACTCATCACTGCTACCGCTCCTCCCATGGAAATTCCCATAAGGAATATAGGTACCTGTTCTCCAAATTCAGAATCCACCCAATTTGCCCACTCACGACAGTCGTATCTTTCTAAAACGCCAAGTGTTGAAACGTCACCTCCACTCTCATCATGTGCCCGCAAACTCACCAGCAGAAGATTCCATTCTTTTTCTTCTGTTATTCTATAGATTGGCACACTATACGTATAACAATTACCCCAAAGCCCATGAAAAAAGATTATGACTGGCGCATTTTTCTTTCTTTCATAATAGTGACCAACTAATTGTACTCCATCAGATGCCGTAATTGTAATTTTTCTATTTGGCTCATTTTTTATTTTATATGCCTCTGTAAGAATTTCATACTGCCAGTCATCAGCAATTCCTAAATCTGGCCATCGAATTTCTCTTCTCAGGCAGGCTTTCTGAAAAGAGTATTTACTTATTCCCAGCAGTGCCAATATTCCAATACTTAAAATCAACAGGATTATTAAATTACACATGTTTTCATCACCGCAATTCCCATACATTGTACAGAATCTCCATATCACTTAGCCGAATTTATCAAAGAGAAGTTGCAATATTCTAACACCACAATCATGTTTTCACTTGACCGATAATCAGATTCAAATCGTGTTTATTTATAAATGTCCTACATAACAAGCACCTCTCTTTCCAGTTCTTCGTTCATTGCAACGCCAAATTCTTCTTCAAGAATTTTCTTTTTCTCTGTAGCTGCTCTGGATGAAGAGAGCAGCACATCCATAAATTTCACAATACCTGTATAGTTTTCTGTACCCGACTCTCCCAGACAAATCGTTACAACGCTCATCAAATCATAGTTTTCTGATTTTTCAACAGCATTTCCAATCAACTGCTCTGGCCGAATGGAATAACGAATCAGAGTATTCTGAAACTCTTTAGTTGGATGTGTACAAACCCAGATAGAGTACACTTTTCGGATTTTCCCATACTCTGAGTTCGTGAATGTCGGGCCGTGCTGTGCAGAGATCATTCTGCTGCAATAATAGATTGCACGCTTCGTCAAAGGGTACCCCGGATTAAAAGCGGTCTGCGCTTCTACATTGATAATAAGACGTATCACATCTTTCTGTTCAGCAGAACCTTCTGATGCTGGTGCGATTGCATCGAACCGAACATCATAATTGATGGTTCCCTCAGTCAGCGTAGAATCCTCATTATTGCTACCAGCAATTACGTCAGAAGTTTTCTTGGGTCTGTTTGTATCATCAACATGAACGCCAACTGTACCCACTTCTGGAGTTCCTTCGATATACTTCTCTGCAATTTCGTCTACGGAGCAGGCACTGTACTCATTCACGCAGTTCTTCATAATCTGCGCCAGAATCTGTTTGTTGGCCAGCAGCTTCTTGGCAGCCTTATCATAACTCAAATCGTATTCCGTCTGCGTTATCGCATGAGCAAGCTGATTTTCCATCGGCATTCACTTCCTTACAGCAGGGCCAACAGGAGCATATACTATCCCTATTATGCTTTCATCTTACCATAAAACACCTTGCATATCAAGCAGGCAGATGTAAACTTTTCAGCATAGATTTGTCCATATTGCCCATTCTGATTTGAATTCAGGCCAGCAAAATATTTCAATAGTGCCACACCTGTATTCCAGATTTTTCCGTCTTTTCTAACATTCCCGTTCATCTTTTTCAATCGATATGATAACTGCGTTTTTCTCAGCTTCATACCTTCCCTTAAACTGATAGTCTTTCCCTGCAGCAAGACCATTTGCCTCTAATAACGCCTGGACGAACTGTACTCCATTGATCCTCATCCGGCACTGTCCGTCGGTCAGCAGCCTGTCCGGGACCTTAAAGGGCATTGGATGTTCGGCAGCACATGGCGTAATTGCAATAGACTGCCGATCTTTCCTCTGCAAAATGCAAATATAGGCCGGACTTCCAAGAATACGGATAACATCTTTCCCCACATTCATTCTCCGACTTTCCGCCGGAATCGTCACCAGCAAATTCATAATTCGCTCAGAGCTCATGTTGGCATTCCTCTCTCAGCAATCTCACCGCTCTGCTGTTCTATACTTTCAGACTGTTTTGCTAAATCCGGCAGTAATATATTTTCAGAGATTTCGCTTTCTTGGGACATCGACTCTTTTGAAAATGAATCTTCCTCCCGTACTGGCTCATCCAATACTGCTGACCCCTGATATCCAATAAAATCCTCAAACATGTTCATCTGATGATCTGCAACGTAATCATTATAAGATTTCCCAATCCGATCTTTATAGACATCCGGGAAGAACTTTATCTGTTTTTTCTTCATTTCGCCAGTAAGCGGGTCCGTATATTCCTGTGGCTTCGGTGTGAACATGATTGCTTCTTCCAAATCGAACAACATACAAAGGCCCTGATCAGAATTAGCCACCCGTCCAAGCACTTTATAGCGGCATTCCCGGTTCCAGTTCATGATTTTGAAGATATTTTCCACAAATTCCAAAGAGGTAATATCTTTATTTACCCAGTTATCGTCCTTTTGCCTCGCCCACTCAACAGATGCGCTGTCCTCTTCCGGGCACATAATCAGCGCAAGTCGCTTTTTGTTTGGATGCAAAATCGGAAGGACGTACTTAATTCCTTCAAAAAGCCGGATGCAGGCCATATTGAATTTCATAACACCGTACTTTATGCTCACTGCGGGCTTATTCAGCATGGAAAACTGGGTGCGTGGCGGAAGTTCATAGCCATCGAACTTTTCGTACTCCAGTTCTCTTTTATGTTCTTTCCGTATCTGTGCAAGTTCACGAATCAAGGAGATTTCTCGAACGCTCAGTTCCTGCGCCCTGCTTTTTTCTTCCATTCTATAAGTTCCTCCTACATCGACATCAAAAGATCATCCAGTTCACGTTGAACTTCATTTCTGCTTGGAATTGCACCAATCATGGGATTTTCTACGACTTGGCCAGATTCCATCACATCACTAACTGTAATGCTCTGAACCCATTTACTCCGATATAACCGGCATTTCAGATTCATCGCACAATTTTCGGCTTGTTTATACTGATTTTTCCCAGTCAAAATCCGGGACTCATCTAATTCAAAAATCAGAAATTTTGCATTTCCCTGACCCCGGCAGATACCACGGCACTGATAGCGGCAATTCTTTCTCCAGTTCAATGTTTGGAAGACCAGTCCAGAAAATGCTCTGGCTGAAAAAGCACTATGAACGTCATTGTCATCTCTCCAGCGCATCGTCGTTGAAAAGCCGTGATTACTCTTTCGCAAAATCACGACCTGCAGAATCGGATGATAGAGCAGTTCCACATACTCGCAGTCGTCCAACCGGCTATGGCAGGCCTTGCTGAAACGGATTCCATTTTTAGAAATCGTCATAACCGGGCTACTCTGGTTGATAAAGCAAGTACCTGAAACCGTCATATATTCAGATTGAAGTGCCTTTCCCAGTGTTGCCCCAGCCCTCATCTCTGCTATATCGTTCAGTTTCATCACCTCTTCCGGCAGATAGGTGCTCAGGCAAAGGCTGCGGATACTTTCAGCATTGATGCCGCTCCAGTTCGGATGGATGCCCACAAAGCCTTTCAATGCTCCCTGCCGGATTACCACAATATCCTGCACCCCGCACTTTTTGCTGCTGGATGCCACAAGATGTGCAGCTCGTGCGATTTCTGGGGAAACAATCGCTTCGTGATGTTCCGGGACATAGGCAGAGCAGCGATTGCCGTTATTCTTCGTGATCTTGCCCAGTTTGTAATCTACCACAATGCTCTTCCTAGCTTCCAGATCACCCCAGCGGCGTTCATTTTTCATGATGTTTGCCACCATCATGCCGTTCCACTCCTGCCTACCGCGCAGGGTGCTGCGCTTTTTCTGTGTCAGCACTGCCGCGATCTGATCGTAGTTATAGCCCTGGATAAACGCCAGAAAAATAAACCGCACCGTCTTTGCTTCTTCCGGCTCAATTACCAACCGTCCATCCTTCGTATGCCGATATCCCATCAGGTCGGCTACTGGGTACTGACCTGTCATAATGCGCTGATCATACGAAAGGATCATGCGGCGGCTCTTGTTGCCCGATTCCCAATCTGCCAGAAGTGCTTGAATGTCCAAACTATATTGACTGCTTGGATTCAGCGTGTAGATGTTTTCAGTTTCAAAGTACACGCCAATGGGATGTGCCGGGTGCATGGTTTTCAGGGCCGCGATCTGCGTCATGCAATCTGAAAAATTCCGAGCAAAACGTGAAATGCTGGCACAGATAATCAAATCCATCTTCTGGTCTTTGGCATCCCGCATCATGCGCTTAAACGCATCCCGTTTCCGCAGTGAAGTACCCGATTTTCCTTCATCGCTGTAAATATCCTGCAAATTCCAGTTTTCCGTTTCTGCAATCTTTTTGGTGTAATATAGAGTCTGGTTTTCAATGGAAGAAATCTGTTCTTCGCTGGAAGTGCTGACACGGGCATAAACGGCTACACGCTTCAGGTCGCTGTCGTAAATCGACGGTGTCGGTTTCGCCGGACGAAAGTAGTCTTTTGCCGTTTTCTGGCCCTGTTCTGCCTGCTTATGGATTCTGTCACGAATCTCTGCTTTTCGCCTTTCAGATTCCAGATGTCGGCTCTGCCAATCCGCTCCACTCGGCAGCACTTCAAGGTTTTCTACCGAAATACACTCTACGTCTTTTGGATTATACTGTCCTTCCACGTTCATTTTTCTTCAGCCTTTGTCATTTCATGTTCCAGTCGGATTCTCCACTCAAGATAATCTTTCCTTCGGATCGATGTATATTTTTCAGCCAAATCTTTCAGGCTCTGCCGCTGGTTATCAAAGTCAAGAATGGTGTCGATTCTCTGGTCATCATCGTCTGTAACAATGTCCACTCGCATCGGCAAGTCAAACAGATATTTCAACAGAAAACAGAAATCACAGGTATTTGCTGCAATATAGGCCCTTGTCTGCGAGAAAATCAGATTTACGGAACCATTTTTGCAATCTTTGAGCAGATGCACCATTTCCGGGCGTTTATAAATTTCCTTATTCCCTGTGATGTCAATATAGACACCAACCAGCCTTTTATCCGCATCATCCCTAAACTTTTCAGCATAGTAGGAACTGTGATAGGCTACTGCTGCATCCTTAGAGCGTTCCCACAGTTTTGCAAGTTTCACATAGCCGCCAACCTTATACTTGCGATCCATTCATAGCACCTTCTTCCGGCTGAACGCTCCAATACCATTTCCGCTTTTTCTGATAGCAGTAGATTCCCATTTCTGTTTTTACCATCCGCGCAACTCGTTTGCTGACACCCTCATTGTCCAGACGGCAATAAATTTCATTCGCACTCATATCGCCTTTTTCAAGAAAATGCTTGATCCAGTAGGCAGCTTTCTGTTGCTCTGTATCAAATTTAGGTTCGGTGTCCGGCTGTTGTTTTTCAAAGAGCTGTGGCTTGCATTCCAGCCATCGAAAGCCCTTGTCGGCAGAAATGGAAAAGCGGATGTCTTCTGCCGTAGGCGCAAGACTGTTTTTGATTTGATGCACAATTCTTATATCAGGATTCTCGGTATCTCGCTCCACCTGCAGGACGCTTCGTGCTGCTGC
>OGOQ01002061.1_pt1 | contig 13291 bp, 10 predicted proteins | sample 1552691 | NCBI WGS metagenome assembly OGOQ01 (sample SAMEA2580209, study PRJEB22360) | human gut metagenome | biome: human gut; feature: human-associated habitat; material: faeces | place: Denmark | collected 2008/2010
GCCGTGGTAGCCGTTGCACCACGTCACATAATACTTATCCTCGATCTTGGCTACGCGGGGATCGTAACCGTAAACCCACTCGGCGATTTCGGGATCGGCGCCCACGAGTTTGAAATCCTCCTCGCAGATATCCCACTTGATGCCGTCCACCGAGAAAGCGGCGTGGATGCGCATGCGGCGGTTGGTGTCGTCGCAGCGGAAAACGCCCGCATAGTTATACTTGCCTTTCTTGAAGGGAATGACCGCCGAGTTGAAAATGCTGTTCGACGTCGAAAGCGCGTCGCGCGGGATGATCGGATTGGCCGAATAGCGCCACATCACTTCCTTGGAGCCGGCGGGACGATCCTCCCACGGCATATCCGGCATGGCCGGGCCTACGATTTTCAGGTTGTTGTCCATAGTTTTACGTTATCTGTTTATTCGTTGATCAATTCTTTGTCGATCTCCTCGGCCGTCACCTCTTCGGTATCGGGATGGGTGAAGGGAATGCGCGCGGCGAGCAGGAAGGCGGGAACCGTCGCCAGCAGCGCCCACATGAAGAAGTAGTGATAGCCGCCCAAACTGTCACAAAGCCAGCCGCTGATCATACCCGGAAGCATCACGCCGAGGTTGGCAAGCGACGACCCGAAGGCGTAGTGCGCCATCTGGTGCGGGCCGGGCGCCACCTGCTGCATGATGAAGAGCGTGAGTCCCACGAAGCCGAAGCCGTAACTGAAATATTCGAACACGATGGCCGCGCAGATCAGCACGGGGCTCGAAGGCTGGAACCACGCCAGCAGCGCATAGACCACGAACGGAACGTTGAAGATGCAGACCAGCGGGAACAAGGCACGCCGCAGTTTGAGCCACGAAATGAAATAGCCGCCCAGAATGGACCCCACGACGAAGGCGATCACGCCGAACGTACCGTAATAGAGTCCGATCTGCTGTTCGGTAAGGCCCATGCCCTGCTGATCGAGCGGAGCGTTGAGGAACAGCGGCACGATCTTGATGACCAGACCTTCGGCGAAGCGGTAGAAGAGGATGAAGGCGAAATAGATCCAGATGTATTTCTTCTTGAAGAACTCCAGAAAGATGCGTTTCGTTTCGCGCATGGCGCCGCCGAAACTGTCAGCATGGGCCGTCGCGGCGCCACCCGAAGGCAGCATGCGGATGTGGTACAGTCCCAGCAGGAAGAGAATGCCGCCGCAAAGGCCCATCACGGTCATCCACGCCTGCACGATTCCGACATGGTCCTTGAGCGCGCCGGCCAGATAGACCAGTCCGCCCATGGCGAAGACCTTAGCGATGTTGTAAAAGGCGCCCTGCCAGCCGATGAACTTGGCCTGCAGGTCTTTGGAAAGTTCGGTGATATAGACGCCGTCGGTGGCGATGTCGTGCGTCGCGCCGCTGAAGGCCACGACGGCCATCAGGGCGATGGCATAGGGGAAAAAGTTGGGAAGCGGAAGCGACAGGGCGACCAGCGCAAGTCCCAGACCCGAAACCAGCTGCGTGGCGACGACCCAGAATTTCTTGGTCCTGAACATCTCCATCAAGGGACTCCAGAAGGGTTTGAGCGACCACGGCAGGATAATCAGCGAAGTCCAGAGCGTAATGCGGGCATCGTCGATACCCAGCCCTCGGAACATCAGCGTCGCTACCATGTTTACGATAATAAACGGGAGCCCCATGGCAAAATAGACCGTGGGGACCCATGCCAGCGGCGATACTTTTCGGGAATTTGCAGACATCGGTTCTTTTCAGGTTAAGGTTAGAATTGATGCAAAGATAGTAAAACTTTTTGCAACCGCAGACGGGAATGCATCCCGTTCTGCGCCTTTGTTTCTATAAATAATACAATTTCACAAGACAGGTTACTAATCGAAATAACAAATTTTACATTCGAAACCGGAAAATCGGCCGCCGGGACGATAGGCCCGGTCGGTCCGCCGAAAAAACGCAGCCCGGACGCAAACGCGCCGACAACGACCGGAAGAGCGGCGGACTCAGGAAAAACGGAAGACAGACTCAGGCAGGCGGAAGAAAAAAAGCTCCCGCAAGGGAGCTTTATATGAAAGGCCATACCGGAGATCACTTCGCCTTGGCCTCGCAGTAGGCGCAGCGGCACGAGCCGTCGGGCAGGCGGTGGAAAAGCCGGTCGACATCTTCGGTCGCCGAGATACAGCGCCGGTTGGAGCACTCCATCTCATTGACGACGTAGTCTTCGCTGAAAACGGGAGTCTTCTCGAAGGGCTTGTTTTCGTCGGCCCAGCGCAGCAGCGTAAGGATCAGCGCCATGCGTACGAACTTGCCGTTCTCGACCTGTCGGAAATAGGCTGCGCGGGGATCGTTGTCCACGGCGCGCGTGATTTCGTTCACGCGCGGCAGCGGGTGCAGGATAATCATATCCTCCTTGGCGGTTTCGAGCTTTCCGGGATCGAGCACGAAGCTGTTCTTCACGCGGTCGAACTCCTCCTCGTCGAGGAAACGCTCCTTCTGCACGCGGGTCATGTAGAGGATGTCCAATTCGGGCATCACCTCCTCCATGGTCTCGACCTCGCGAAACTCCAGACGCGAGTTCTCGGCCATCTCGGCGAGCATGTAGTCCGGAAGGCGCAGCTCCTGCGGAGCGATCAGGATCACCTTGATATTCGAATAGCGCGACAGCGCCTTGATCAGCGAGTGGACCGTGCGGCCGAATTTCAGGTCGCCGCAGAAACCGATCGTCATGTTGTCGAAACGGCCCTTCTCGCGCTTGATCGTCAAGAGGTCGGTAAGCGTCTGCGTGGGATGGGCGTGGCTGCCGTCGCCGGCGTTGATGACCGGGATGCCCGCATACTGCGAGGCCACCAACGGCGCACCCTCCTTGAAGTGACGCATGGCGATGATGTCGGCGAAGCAGCGGATCACGCGCACGGTGTCGGCCACCGTCTCGCCCTTCGACACCGACGAGGAGTTGGCGTCGGAGAAGCCGATGACCTGCCCGCCCAGTTCGAGCATCGCCGCCGTGAAACTCAACCGCGTGCGGGTCGAAGGCTCGTAGAAGAGCGTGGCCAGTTTCTTGCCCCTGCACGCCTCGCTGTACTTGGCGCGGTTGGCGATAATGTCCTCGGCCAGAGCTACGATCTGCTCGGTTTCGGCAACCGTGAGGTCTGTGGGATCAATCAAATGTCGCATAAGTTATTTATAGAAGTTCGGATTTTAAATTCTTCAACGGTCCCTCTTTTCGGTCGGTCCCGATTCACGGCCTTCCGCCGTGTTTGCAAACCGGACCCGCCCCTAAATCCCCGCCTCGGCGGAGACTTTGGCTGCGCGGGTATCCGCATTGTTCCGCTTTCATTGCGCCGTCGGTATTTCCCGCTCGCGGCACGCAACGGATCGGCGGAAGGCGCCGTGCGATCGCGGCAAACCCTGATTCTGATTTTAGGGGAACGATTTTTAGCCTGCCCGGTGATCGGCACGGATGAGCTGCACATGAGGCACTGCCCATTCGGGACGAGCGAGGAAGGACGAAAATCGCCCGCTAAAATCGGAATTATTGCATCCAGCTCTCGTCCGACGGATTGTTTCGGAAGGCGATCAGCCGCGCCTTGTCCTCGGGCTTGATATACCCCTCCTCGGCGGCCACTTCGACCAGCGCGTCGAGGTTCGAAAGGCTGTAATTCGTGACGTTCGCCTCTCGCATGCGGTCAAGCCCCTTCTGCATCCCGTAGGTGAAGATCGAAGCCACGCCCAGCACCTCGGCGCCGGCTTCGCGCAGAGCCTCGACCACCTCGATGCACGAACCGCCCGTCGAGATGAGGTCCTCGATCACGACGACCTTCTGGCCCTTTTCGAGCCGGCCCTCGATCCGGTTGCCGCGGCCGTGGTCCTTCGAGCCGCTGCGCACATAGCCCATCGGCAGGTCGAGGATCGTGGCCGTGATGGCCGCATGGGCGATTCCGGCGGTCGAGGTTCCCATCAGCACCTCGGCTTCGGGGAATTTCGTGCGGACGATTTCGGCGAGGCCCGCCTCGACATGGCCGCGGACGACAGGAGCCGTCAGGGTCAGCCGGTTGTCGCAGTAGATCGGGCTTTTGATGCCGCTCGCCCAGGTGAAAGGCTGTTCGGGGCGCAGGAACACCGCGCCGATCGACAGCAGGTCTTTAGCAATTTTCTTCTCCATCTTACTTGAACGCAGGTTCGGCAAAATTCTTCATTCTTTCCCCTCCCCATGGGAAGAGTGTCAACCATGAAATCCGCCAAACCTGCGTTAACGGCATCTGCGATGCCGATTTCATATTGACATTCCCACTAAATCTCCCTTTGGCAAAGGGAGACTTCGGGGCGGAAACCCATTTATTCTTTTCGTTTTTCAGTTTTCATATCTTCGGCGACCCACAACGTCCATGTATCGACGTTGTCGGTCAGGACTTCAGGCAGCGGCAGCGGAATGCGCACATCGGGCGCGATGCCCGCGGAGTCGATTCCGCGGCCTTCCGGAACCCGGCAGGAACGGGTCGTGGGGAGCATCATCCACCGGGTCGGGTCCTGCGGAAAATAAAGTATTTCGCAGTTCGAGAAATCGAGGCACCCGAGCGTGTTATCCTGCCCGTAAACGGTCGTGCGGCGACTGCTGGCCCTGACTTCGAGCACCAGCTGTTCACCCGAGGAGCCGACTTTCCCATCAATCAGCAGCCCCGCCCGGCGAGGCCGCGGCGAGACGGAATCGTAGTGTATCCGGTAGGTTTTCGGTCCGTCCGTCAGGAACTCCCCGGCCGGAGTGCGTTCCATCCGTGCGATCTTCCCGCGTCCACGCTCCGTATCTCCGGCAAACTCCCGCACGTGGGCGACGGCCAGGTCCGAAACGCGGTACTCCATGGCATCCTCCGCCCCTTCGTGGTCGTAGAGCAGCCGGAGCAGCGGTTCATAGGCGCTGTCGCTCCCGCCGCCGTTGCCGCGGATGTCGAGGATCAGGTTTTCACACCCCGAAGCCAGATAAGCCCGCACGGCAGTCCGCACCCAAGCGGTCTGTTCTTCATTCAGGTCGCACGACGGGAAACGGATCAGATACGTTTCGCCGTCCACCCGACAATGGGTGAACTGCGGGTCATAACGCTCCATCCGTGCCGCGTAATCCGAAGGTCGGCGGATTGATTTGGGCCGGTAAGCCCTCACGCCCTCCGTTCCGAGGTGCGAATCGTCGAACCAGCCGAGATACTCGGCAACGGCGTCATACGTGTCGCGCCCCGAAGCGATCCCGCTCCGCAGCCGCTCTTTCAGCGCCCCGTATTCCGCCGCGCGGTTCGCCGTCTTGTCCGGATAGCCCGCATAGGCGCGCTCCACGACGCCGACGGCGAAGTCGAAATCGGAGACTTCGCCGCCTTTCACCGGGACTTGCGCCCCGGCAGGCAACAACAGCCCGGCAACGGCCGCGACAAGCGGCAGAACACGCAGCAAGACACTCATTTATTCCAGCGCCGAACGTAAAATCTTCTCCACCTCCTCGGGATAAATGCCGCCCTCGTGGACCTTCACGCCGTCGACGTAAAACGTGGGCACGTAATAGTAGTCGAACGCGTCGGCCACTTCGGGCTGCTCCGACTCCTCGATCATCTCGATCCCGACGGCGGCCAGCTCCGGATGGGCGGCACGCGCCTCGTCGATGTAACGCAGCGCCTTCTTGCAGAAGGGGCACGAGCGCAGGTAGAAAAGTTTTACCGGTTTCATAGAATTAACAATTTTTGTAATATCGTTCCATCTCACGCAGCCGAATGCCGTATTCGCCGCCTATGGCGGCGTTTACAAATCCGATCCCCCGCCTCAAGCAGGGGCTTGTCGCATCGCGACCACAAGGCAACCAGAACACGGTCTATCCGACGAACTCGGCGACGCACCGGCGGTAAGCCGCCACAGGGTCCTCCGCCGCGGTGATCGGGCGTCCCACGACGATCAGGTCGGAACCGATCTCCCGGGCGCGGGCGGGCGTGGTGACGCGCACCTGGTCCGCCACGTCGCCATCTGCAAAACGCACGCCGGGCGTGACCGTCAGAAACTCCTCGCCGCACGCCCCGTGCACCATGCCGGCTTCCAGCGGCGAGCAGACCACGCCGTCCAGCCCTGCGGCCCGGGTGTTCTGCGCGTATTTCACGATCGTGTCGTTGATCGAGGCGTCGATCAGAAGTTCCTCCCGCATGCGCTCCTCGCTGGTCGAGGTGAGCTGCGTCACGGCGATCAGCAGGGGCCGCGTGCCGTCTTCGCGCGTAAGGCCTTCGCGCGCGGCTCGCATCATCTCGATCGTCCCGGCCGCATGGACGTTGCACATGTCCACGTCCAACCGCGACAGCACGGCCATCGCCTTTTTCACGGTGTTGGGAATGTCGTGGAGTTTCAGATCGAGGAAAATCCGGTGTCCCCGGCGCTTGATCTCCCGCACGATGGCGGGTCCCTCGGCGTAGAACAGCTCCATGCCGATTTTCAGAAAGGGTTTGCGCTCCTCGTCCTTAAAGAGGTCGAGGAACCGGAAGGTGTCTTCCGCCGACTTGAAGTCGCAGGCTATGATTACATCGTGTTGCATAATATACAAATTTAGCATTTATTTTTCACATCGGGTCAGCGTGCGGCAAATTCGGAGTTTCGCAGAACATATTCGACGCATGTGGCTGTCGGAGCCGACGAGGGAAACGCCGAAGGTGCCGCGCGATCACTCGATGCAGCCGATTATGTCGCTCAACTTTTCAATGCCCAGCCGCTCCATTTCGCCGGGCAGCGCCTCGACGATCTCCTTCGAGGCATAGGGATTCACGAGGTTCGCAGCCCCGACCTGCACGGCCGAGGCTCCGGCCATCATCATCTCGATCACGTCGCGGGCCGTCGTGACGCCGCCGCACCCCATCACGGGAATCCGGCACGCCCGGGCCACCTGGTAGACCATCCGCAGCGCAACGGGGAAGACCGCGGCGCCCGAGAATCCGCCCATCGTGTTGGCGATGACCGGACGGCGGCGCGCAATGTCGATACGCATGCCCAGCAGCGTATTGATCAGGCAGATGCCGTCGGCCCCCGCCTCCTCGCACGCCCGGGCGATCGCGACGATGTCCGTCACGTTGGGCGAAAGTTTGATGAAGACGGGCTTCGTCGTCACGGCCTTCACGGCGCGCGTCACCTCGGCGGCGGCGTCCGGACAGGTCCCGAACGACATGCCGCCGTGCCGCACGTTGGGGCACGAGACGTTGACCTCGATCAGCCCCACCTGCTCCTGCCTGTCGATGCGCTCGCAGCAATAGGCGTACTCTTCGACCGAGAAACCCGAAATATTGGCGATGACGGGTTTTCGGAAGAAGGTTTTCAACCGCGGCAGCTCCTCGCGGATCACGGCGTCGATGCCGGGGTTCTGCAACCCCACGGCATTGATCATCCCCGCACCGCACTCGGCGATGCGCGGCGTGGGATTGCCGAAACGCGCCTCGCGCGTCGTACCCTTGAACGAGAACGACCCGAGGATGTTGATGTCGTAGAACTCGCGGAACTCGTTGCCGTAGCCGAAGGTTCCGCTGGCCGGCACGACCGGATTGTCCAATTTGAGGCCGCAGAGTTCAACCGAAGTATCTGTCATAATTGTGAATTTTGAATTATGAATTGTGAATTGTTCTTACCAGATGATTTCATCCTTGGTAAGGACCGGCCCCTCCTTGCAGATACGTTTGTAGCCGTATTTGGTTTTGCACGAACAGCCCATGCAGGCGCCGAATCCGCACCCCATGCGCTCTTCGAACGACAGCTGGCCGTCCTGCTCCACGGCGTTGTAGAGCGCATGGAGCATCGGCAGCGGCCCGCAGGCGTAAAAGTAATCGAAATCCAGCCCCCGTTCGGCGATGGCCGTCGTGACGAAGCCCCCGACGCCCCGCGAACCGTCGACCGTCGAGACGGTGACCTCGCAGCCCAGCGCGCGGAACTCCTCCTCGTAGAAGACCTCCGACGCGGTGTTGAAGCCCAGCACCACCTGCACGGGCTTTCCTTCGGCGAGGAGTCTTTTCGCCAGGTTGTAGAGCGGCGGCACGCCCACGCCGCCCCCGACGAGCAGGGGTCTCCGCGCGTCGTTCTTCGTCGAGAATCCGTTGCCCAGACCCGTCAGCAGGTCGAGCGTTTCGCCCGGCAGCATGCGGCTCATCTGCTCCGTTCCCCCGCCCACGACCTTGTAGATCAGCGCAATCGAGCGATCATCGTAATCGCAGATCGAGATAGGGCGGCGTAAGTACTTGCCCTCCAGCGCAATATTGACGAACTGCCCCGGCGCCGAGATCCACTGCGTATCGCCCGCGAGGGTCATGCGCCACACCGCGTCGGTCAGCGGCTCGTTCGTGAGAATCTTATAGATGCCTTTCTTATACATAATTTTTTCAGCACTTTTGATCCGGCAAAAGTGCCACAAAACCGGCCGACGATCGCCTTCGCCTACTTCATGCGACCTAACGCTGGAAACGGGCGCCTATTCGCGGGTTTGTAAGCAAACCGGCCCCGTTTCTCGCGCTTTTAGTCCGCATTCCGTTGACGGCTCCGGCGTCTTGTCGGAATTTTATTTCGAATCAATAGTCGAAACGCGCAGCGTGATCTCCTCCAGCACATCCAGCAGCACCTTCACCGTCTCCAGCGCCGTGAAGACCGTCACGTTGTTCTCGACGGCCGTGCGGCGTATTTCGTAACCGTCGAGGCGCGTGTTGTGCTGGTTGATGTCGATGGTGTTGATCACGTAGCTGACATGCCCCTGACGCAGCGCCTCGATGATCTCGTTGCTGCCCTCGTTGAGCTTGCGGCGCGTACGGGTGCGGATGCCGTGCGCCCGCAGGAACTCGGCGGTCCCGGTCGTCGCCTCGATGTTGAAGCCCAGGTCGTAGAACCGCTTCACCAGCGGAAGCGCCTGCTCCTTGTCGTGGTCGGCGATCGTCACGAAGATCGTTCCGTAGTTCGAGACGTGCATGCCCGTGGCCTGCAACGCCTTGTAGAGCGCGCGCGTCAGTTTGTCGTCGTAGCCGATGGCCTCGCCCGTCGATTTCATTTCGGGCGAGAGGTACGAATCCATGCCGCGAATCTTGGCGAACGAGAAGGCCGGGGCCTTGACGTACCAGCGCTCCTTCTCACGACCGTAGACCTCCGTGATGCCCTGCTCGCGGAGCGACTTGCCCAGAATCACCTGCGTGGCGATGTGGGCCATCGGCACGCCCGTGGACTTCGAGAGGAAGGGCACGGTGCGCGACGAGCGCGGGTTGACCTCGATGACGTAGACGTCGTCCTCGCCGGCGACGATGAACTGGATGTTGTACAGGCCGACGATACCGATCCGAAGGCCCAGCTTGACCGTATAGTCGATGATCTTGTCCTTGGCCTTCTGGCTCACGCTGAAGGTCGGATAGACGCTGATCGAGTCGCCCGAGTGGATACCCGTATGCTCGACATGCTCCATGATGCCGGGGATGAAGACCTCCTTGCCGTCGCAGATGGCGTCCACCTCCAGCTCCTTGCCCATGATATAGCGGTCGACCAGCACCGGCTGGTCCACGTCGATCTCCACGGCGGTTTGCAGGTAGTGGCGCAGGCGCTCCTCGTTCGAGACGATCTGCATGGCGCGGCCGCCCAGCACGTAGCTCGGACGCACCAGCACCGGATAGCCGATGCGCGCCGCGGCCCGGACGCCCGACTCGATGTCAGTCACGGCCTCGGCCTCGGGCTGCGGAATTCCCAGCTCCTCCATGATCCTCTCGAAGCAGCCGCGGTCCTCGGCGTTCTTGATCGCCTGCGTGTCCGTGCCGATGATGGGCACGCCCAGCTCGGCGAGCGGTTCGGCGAGGTTGATGGCCGTCTGTCCGCCGAGCGACACCACGATGGCTTTCGGTTTTTCGAGATGGATGACGTTCATCACGTCCTCCACGGTCAGCGGCTCGAAGTAGAGCTTGTCGCTGGTGGTGTAATCGGTCGAGACGGTCTCGGGGTTGTTGTTGATGATGATGGCCTCGTAGCCCGCCGCACGGATCGACCAGATGGCGTGCACGGTCGAGTAGTCGAATTCGACGCCCTGGCCGATGCGGATCGGGCCGGAACCGAGCACGATGATCTTCTCTTTCCCGCTGACGATCGACTCGTTTTCCTCCTCGTAGGTCGAGTAGAAATAGGGCACGTAGGAGGCGAATTCGCTGGCGCAGGTGTCGATCATCTTGTAGACCGGGAAGACGTTGTTCTTCTCGCGCAGACGGTACATTTCGTTCTGCGAAAGGCCCCACAGCTGACCGATGTACTTGTCGCTGAAACCCATGCGCTTGGCAGCGCGGAGCGTCTCGACGTCCATCGGGTGTGCGCGGACGACGTTTTCGAACTCGACGATGTTCTTGAACTTCTCCAGGAAGAACATGTCGATCTTCGTCTTGTCGTAGATCAGCGCCAGGTCGACGCCGTTACGGATCAGCTGGCCGATGGCATAGAGCCGGTCGTCGGTTCCCCCCTTGATGTAGGCGAGCAGGTCGTCGTTCGACCACTTGTCGAATTTCTTGTGGTAGATGTGGCAGACGCCCGTTTCGAGCGAACGCACGGCCTTGAGCAGCGACTCCTCCATCGTGCGGCCGATGGACATCACCTCGCCCGTGGCCTTCATCTGCGTGCCGAGCTTGTTCGACGCGTCGGAGAACTTGTCGAAGGGAAAGCGGGCGACCTTCGTCACGATGTAGTCCAGCGTCGGTTCGAACGAAGCCGGCGTATTGGCGATCCGGATCTCGTCGAGCGTGAGTCCCACGGCGATCTTCGCGCTGACGCGGGCGATGGGATAGCCCGAGGCCTTCGACGCCAGGGCCGAGGAGCGCGACACGCGGGGATTGACCTCGATCAGGTAGTATTTGAACGAGAGCGGGTCGAGTGCGAACTGCACGTTGCAGCCGCCCTCGATCTTCAGTTCGCGGATGATCTTCAGCGCCGAGTCGCGCAGCATCTGGAACTCCTTGTTGGTGAGCGTCTGGCTCGGGGCAACGACGATCGAGTCGCCGGTGTGGATGCCCACCGGGTCGATGTTCTCCATGCAGCAGATGCAGATGGCCGTGTCGTTGCGGTCGCGCATCACCTCGTACTCGATCTCCTTATAGCCCTTGATGCTCTTCTCGACGAGCACCTGGTGCACGGGCGAGAGCGAAAGGGCGTTGCGCATCATCTCGCGCAGTTCGGTCTCGTCGTCGGCGAAACCGCCGCCCGTGCCGCCCAGCGTGAAGGCAGGGCGCAGCACCACCGGATAGCCGATCTCCTCGGCCACCGCCACGGCCTCCTCGATCGACATGGCGATGTGCGAAGGAAGCACCGGCTCGCCCAGCGACTCGCACAGCTCCTTGAACAGCTCGCGGTCCTCGGCGCGCTCGATCGACTCGAACGACGTGCCCAGAATTTCGACCTGGCACTCTTTCAGAATGCCCTTCTTGGCCAGCTGCACGGCGAGATTCAGACCCGTCTGTCCGCCCAGCCCCGGGACGATGGCGTCGGGACGCTCGAAGCGGATGATCTTGGCGACGTATTCCAGCGTCAGCGGCTCCATGTAGACTTTGTCCGCAATGTGCGTGTCGGTCATAATGGTAGCGGGGTTCGAGTTGGCGAGGATCACCTCGTAACCCTCCTCCTTGAGCGCGAGGCACGCCTGCGTACCCGCATAGTCGAACTCGGCGGCCTGTCCGATGACGATGGGACCCGAACCGATGACCAGAACCTTCTTGATATCTTTTCTCCTAGGCATTTTTGTGCTCCTCCATTATTTTTGTGAACTTCTTGAACAAATAAGCGCTGTCCTGCGGACCCGAAGCGCTCTCGGGGTGGTACTGCATCGAGAAAACCCGGTCGGCGGCGCACTCCACGCCCTCGGCCGTGCCATCGAGCAGGTTGACGTGCGTCAGCGTAAGCCCCGTGCCGGCGAGCGAATCGACATCCACGGCGTAGCTGTGATTCTGGCTCGTGATTTCGAGTTTCCCCGTCACGAGATTCTTCACCGGGTGGTTGGCGCCGCGGTGGCCGAACTTCATCTTGAAGGTCCGGGCGCCGTAGGCCAGCGAAATCAGCTGGTGGCCCATGCAGATTCCGAAGATGGGCAGCCTGCCGCGGAGCTGCTTCACCAGTTCGATCACCGGCGTCACGTCCTCGGGATTGCCGGGTCCGTTCGAAAGCACAAGCCCGTCGGGATGGAAGGCCATGATCTCCTCCACAGTGGAGTTGTAGGGCATGACGGTCACGTTGCACCCCACGCGGTTCAGCAGACGGATGATGTTGTACTTGATGCCGCAGTCGACGGCCACGACGTCATACTTGTGGTTGGGGACTCGCGACATCCAGCGCTTCTTGCAGCTCACACGCGAAACCATGTCGCGCGGCATGACGTATTCGCCGAGTTTGCGCAGGGCCTCGTCGCGCGGCGTCGCCACGTCGGTGATGAGCACCTTCTGGGACCCCTCGTCGCGGATGATGCGCGTCAGGGCGCGGGTGTCCACGCCCCAGATGGCCGGAATGTCGTGCTCCTCAAAGACCTCGTTCAGCGTCTTCGTATAGCGGAAGTTCGACGGCGAGTCGTTGTACTCACGCACGATCATGCCGCCGATGGTCGGCGTTTTGGTCTCGTAATCCTCGTCGGCCATACCGTAGTTGCCGATCAGCGGGTAGGTCATCACGACCATCTGATCCGTATACGACGGATCGGACATGATCTCCTGATACCCCACCATCGAGGTATTGAAGACGATCTCGTTGATGGCCTCGCGGTCGGCGCCGAAACCGTATCCGTAGAACTCGCGGCCGTTCTCCAAGACAATTTTTTTCGTAAAAGCTTTCATCCTTATCTGTTTGATTCGTAGTTATCGTCATAAACCTCTTTGCCACCCACCACCGTCAGCACGGCGCGGCCCTGCACCTTCCATCCGGCGAAGGGCGTGGCCCGCCCCTTCGAAAGGAACGTCCCGGGGTCCACGGCATACTCCGCCCCGAGGTCCAGCACCGTAAAATCGGCGGCATTGCCCTCCTCCACGCCTCCTTCGAGCGCGAAAATCCGGCGGGGATTCACCGACATCAGGGCGACGAGCTTTTCGAGCGTGATCACCCCCTTCAGCACCAGGTATTTATAAAGCAGCGGAAAAGCGGTCTCCAGCCCCACGATGCCCATGGCGCTCCCGGCCAGTCCGCGCGCCTTCTCGGCGGCGGTGTGGGGGGCATGGTCCGTGGCGATGACCTCGATCGTGCCGTCCTGAATGCCCGCGACGAGCGCTTCGCGGTCGGCGCGGCTCCGCAGCGGCGGGGGGCTTTTTCAGGGGCCCCCCCCTGCGCGGGG
>OGOQ01002066.1_pt1 | contig 13269 bp, 9 predicted proteins | sample 1552691 | NCBI WGS metagenome assembly OGOQ01 (sample SAMEA2580209, study PRJEB22360) | human gut metagenome | biome: human gut; feature: human-associated habitat; material: faeces | place: Denmark | collected 2008/2010
GGCAACCGCACTTCGTTCGACATTACGCTGCGCGAGGCCGCATCGGAGATCGAATCGGTCGTCGTGACGGCCCTCGGCATCAAGCGCTCGGAGAAGGCGCTCTCGTATAATGCCCAGCAGATCAACGCCGAGGACATCGTGGCCGTGAAAGACGTCAATTTCGTCAATTCGCTCAACGGCAAGGTGGCCGGTCTGAATATCAACGCCTCGTCGTCGGGTGTCGGCGGTTCGTCGAAGGTCGTGATGCGCGGTTCGAAATCCATCGAGCAGTCGTCGAACGCCCTCTATGTGATCGACGGCATTCCGATGTGCAACTTCCGCAGCGACGGCAGCGAGGAGTTCGATTCGCAGGGCTCTTCGGAGGCCATCGCCGACCTCAACCCTGAGGATATCGAGTCGATGACCGTCCTGTCGGGCGCAGCCGCCGCGGCACTCTATGGTTCGGATGCCGCCAACGGCGCCATTCTGATCACGACCAAGCGCGGCAAGGCCGGTCAGACGACCGTGACGGTGACGAGCAACACCGAAGTGCTCGCGCCTTTCGTGATGCCGATGTTCCAGACCCGTTACGGCACGGGCGACAAGCTGGCGGGAGCCGCCAACGGCATCTACTCGTGGGGCGAACGTCTGAATGCGTTCAATTACAGGGGCTACGACCCTGCCGACGACTATTTCCAGACGGGCGTCGTGGGCACCGAGACGGTTTCGTTCTCGACGGGCAACGAGCGCAGCCAGACCTATGCTTCGGCCGGCGCCGTCAATTCGCGCGGTATTATTCCCAACAACGGTTACGACCGTTACAACTTCACTTTCCGCAATACCTCGTCGTTCCTCAAGGACAAGATGCACCTCGATCTGGGTGCCAGCTACATTATCCAGAAAGACCGCAACATGGTCAATCAGGGCGTCTACTCCAACCCGCTGGTGTCGGCTTACCTCTTCCCGCGCGGCGACGACTGGGCGGATGTGGAGATGTACGAACGCTACAACCCCTCGCGCGGCATCTACGAGCAGTACTGGCCGACGATGGGAGCCGATACCTATCAGATGCAGAACCCCTACTGGATCAGCTACCGCAACCTGCGCGAGAACCGCAAGGACCGCTACATGATCAACGCCTCGCTGACCTACGACATCCTCGACTGGCTCTCGGTTTCGGGCCGCATCCGGGTGGACAACTCGAACAGCGACTATACCGAGAAGCTCTACGCATCGACCAACAACCTGCGCACCGAGGGATCGCCCAACGGTCTCTACGGCATCACCAAGACCAACGACCGTCAGACCTACGGCGACGTGATGGTCAATATCAACAAGACCTTCGGCGAGAACTGGAGTCTGCAGGCCAACGTCGGCGCTTCGATCTCGGACATGCGTTCCGACGCCTCGAAAGTCCGCGGCCCGATCGCCTACGGAGAGCAGACCGGTTACGACAAGGACGGCAACGCCATCTACGAGCCGAATAACATCCCCAACGTGTTCAACGTCTACAACCTCTCCAATTCGAAGACCGTCCGCGAGCAGATCGGCTGGCGCGAGCAGTCGCAGTCGGTCTTCTTCTCGGCCGAGGTGGGCTTCAAGGGGGCGTATTACCTGACCGTGACGGGCCGCAACGACTGGCCCTCGCAGCTGGCGGGTCCCAACTCGGTGAACTCCTCGTTCTTCTATCCGTCGGTCGGCGCTTCGGTCGTGCTCTCGGAAATCATTCCGAACATGCCCAAGAACCTCTCCTACGTCAAGCTGCGTGCGTCGTACGCATCGGTGGGTCTGGCTTTCTCGCGTTTCTACGCCAATCCGACCCGCTCGTGGAACTCTTCGACCAACAGCTGGAACCTCTCGTCCCAAAGTCCGCTCTACGACCTGAAGCCCGAACGCACCAAATCGTTCGAAGTCGGTCTTACGATGCGCTTCCTCAGACATTTCAATTTCGACATTTCGTACTATAACACCCGTACGATCAACCAGACGTTCAACACGGGCATCCCCGCAAGTTCGATGTACAGCAAGGTCTACAAGCAGGACGGCGACGTGCGCAACCGCGGTTTCGAAATGTCGCTGGGCTACAAGAATACGTGGAACCGCTTCTCATGGGACAGCAACTTCACGGCCAGCGTCAACCGCAACAAGATCATGAAGCTGGGCAAAGAGGTGATCGACCCCAACACGGGCAAGGTCACTCCGATCGGCGACCTGAACGTGGGAGGCATGGGTAACGTCCGCTTCATTCTGCGCGAGGGCGGCTCGCTGGGCGACATCTATTCGCGCGCCGACCTGCGCCGCGACTCGAACGGCGATATCTATCAGGATATGGACGGCAACATCTTCGTGGACAACAAGACGCAGACCAAGGATTTCATCAAGCTGGGTTCCGTATTCCCCGACGCCAATCTGGCATGGCGCAACGACTTCCGCTGGCGCAACTTCAATTTCGGGTTCCTGCTCACGGCTCGTCTGGGCGGCGTAGTCTACTCGCGCACGCAGGCCGTAATGGATTACTACGGCGTATCGGCCTCGTCGGCCGATGCGCGCGATGCGGGCGGCATCGTCATCAACGGCAACGACCTGATCGATGCGCAGAAATGGTACCAGACCGTCGCCAACGGCGATACGACTCCGCAGTACTACACCTATTCGGCTACGAATGTGCGGTTGCAGGAGGCTTCGATCGGCTACACGATTCCGCGCAAGAAGCTGGGAGACGTTTGCGACATCACCCTCTCGATCGTAGGCCGCAACTTGTGGATGCTCTACAACAAGGCGCCCTTTGATCCTGAGGCGGTCGCTACCACCAGCAACTACTATCAGGGCATCGACTATTTCATGATGCCTTCGTTGCGCAGCATCGGCTTCAACGTGCGTGTCAAATTCTAATCAAGCTAAAACGCCATGAAATTCAATATATCGAATATGACGGTGGCCCTTGCGGCGGCAGCGCTCGGCGCGGCATCCTGCACGGCCAACTACGAAGATATCAACCGGAATCCCTATGAGGTTACCGCAGAGGATATGGAGCGGGACGGTTACGCCATGCGGTCGTTCATGACCACCATGCAGAGCTGGGTCATTCCGGCCGACGTCAATCAGTGCCAGTTCACCGATCTGCTGCTGGGCGGGCCTTACGGCGGTTATATCGCCGATGCGAACAGCGGATTCAACACTGGAAAATTCTCGACCTACGACCCGCAGTCGAACTGGTCGCCGGTATTTTACCGGGTTATCTACACCAATGAAATGTCGAACTTCACGGAGTTGTGCAAGGTGACCGAAGACGAGAATGCCATCGCCGTGGCGAAGGTGGTGAAGGTCGCCGGCGTACACCGCGTCGCCGACACCTACGGACCGATTCCCTATACGCAGGTGGGTACGGGCGCCGATCCGGTGCCGCTGGACTCGGAGAAAGAGGTCTTCAAGGCCATGTTCGCTGATCTGGATGCTGCCGTCGAGGTGCTTACGCGCAACCGTGCAGGCATGATCACCACCGATGCCGACCGGCTTTACGGCGGCAGTCTGGAGCGCTGGGGCCGTCTGGCCAACTCGCTCAAGTTGCGTCTTGCGATGCGTATCGTCTATACGGATTTCACCACCGATGACGGTCGTACTCCGCAGCAGCTGGCCGAGGAGGCCGTCAGCTCGGAGCTGGGCGTGATCGAGGACAACTCCGGCAATGCCATGTATACGGGCTTCGGCAAGGACGGCAATCCTTTCTACGTCTGCTTCTTCAGCTATAAGTCGGGTGCGGGCGACCACCGCGTCGCCGCCGATATCGCGTCGTTCATGAACGGTTACGACGATCCCCGTCGTGCGAGCTATTTCAACGAGTCGGCTTTCAGCGGAGGCGGCTATGCCGGTCTTCGCAACGGCATCCAGATTCCCGACGATGATCGTATCAACAACTTCTCGCGGTATAACGTGACGGCATCGACGTCGCTGATGTGGATGAACGCTTCGACGGCGCTTCCCGGCGGCTATGACGACCCGGCATTCGGTTACAGCTGTTCGAACCAGTCGACGGTCACGATCCCTTGGAACGACGGGGCGGCTTTCGAAGAGAACCTCGAACGCATCATCACCCAGAAGTGGATCGCCAATTTCCCGCTGGGTACCGAAGCGTGGGCCGATTACCGCCGTACGGGCTATCCGCGTCTGTTCCCGGTGGTGGTCAATAACAATCCCGACATCACGAATCTGCAGCTGGGCGCCCGCCGTATGACCTATCCGCTGGAGGAGTACGAGGCGAACGGAGAAACGATCCGGGCCGCCGTGGATCAGTGGCTGGGCGGTCAGGACAAAATGTCCACCCGTCTGTGGTGGGATTGCAATCCCCGGATTCGCTAACCTATAAAACCGTCAAACTATGAAAATCAACATCAAAAGATATTTTCTGCCCCTTGCAGCCGTGCTTTTCATGGCCGGCTGTCACGAGGCCGTCGAGCCTGAGGCGATCGACGTGAACTATTCGTCATTCGAGGATGCGGACCCGGAGTTGTATGCCCGGTACATGCAGGCGCTCCGGGAGTACAAGGCCGGTTCCCACAAGGCGGTATTCGTTACGATGAGCGTTCCTGAGAACGGCGCCCCGACTACCCATCGTACGCAGCACTTCACGGCAATGCCCGACAGCGTCGATTTCATCGTCGTGAATCCGGTTCCGTCCGTCCTTTGCCAGACGCTTGTCGATGAAATCCGGAAAGTGCATGAGAAGGGAACCCGCATCCTCTTCAATATCGACCTGCAGACATTCGAAAACGACTGGACGCAGGTGCTGAAGGAGGACCCCACGCTCAGCGAGGAAGATGCGCTGGCTTATCTCGGCGGCCGTGTCGGCGAGCAGATCGCGCTGGTAGACCGCTGGGGCTATGACGGCTTCATCTTCACCTACACGGGCAAGGCCGTAGGCAGCATGCAGGACGAGGCGCTGGCCGTCTATACGGCCCGTCAGGAAGCGCTCTTCGCTCCGATCCGCGCTTGGCATGAGGCCCACCCGTCGCATGCGCTCGTCTTCCGCGGTTTCACCGGAGCCATTACGGAGACGAATATGCCGCTGCTGGACGAGTGCGCCTACATCATCCTGCCGACCAATGACGTGAAGACGCTCGACGAGATGTCGTTCTCGGCTCTTACCGCAGTCAGCGTTGCCGGCGTGCCGGCCGACCGTCTGATCGTGACGGCCCAGACCACCCGTCCCGGCGACGACAAGAAGGAGTTCGGTTATACCGGCATGGTCGATGCCTTCGGCGATACGGTCGAGGCGATCGAGGCTTGGGCCGGATGGGTGACGCTCCCTTCGCCGGGCTATACGCGTGCGGGGCTGCTGATCGAGGATGTCCAGTACGACTATTACAACCCCGCCAAGGTGTGGGCCAAGACCCGCGAGGCAATCGGCATTATGAACCCCTCCATCTAAAAACTGACAGCCATGAAATACAATAAATGCTTATTGGTTCTCTCGGCGCTCGCCGCAGTCGTTTTCACCGGCTGCAAGAACGAGGATGTCGAGAAGCATCGTTTCGATAACAAGTTCTATATCACTTCGGCCATCCTCTCCGACGATCTGCTGATCAAGAGCGATACGCCCGGTTATACCAAGACGATCGAATCGCGTCTGGCCAAGCCTGCCGGGCAGCAGGTCGCCGTGACGATCGAGGCCGATCCGTCGCAGGTCGCCGCCTACAACATGATCTACGGCGACAATGCCGTGGCGCTTCCCGCCGAATGCTACGAACTCTCTTCCAACCAGATCGACATTGCGGCCGGTCAGGTGAGCGGCGACGCGATAGAGATCGTGTTCAAGGATATCAACACCCTCGACGGCAGCCGTCGTTACGTGCTGCCCGTGACGGTAACTTCGTGCAATGGCGTGGATCTGCTCGACAGCCGCAGTACGGTCTACTTCGTGGCCCGTCAGGGTGCGATGATCAACGTGGTGGCCAACATCGCGTGGATGAACTTCCCGGTCAGCTGGTCGGCCGACGCCAAACCGCTCGTCAGCGGCATGAAGCAGGTCACCATCGAGGCCCTGCTGCGCAGCGCCGACTGGACCGACGGCCGCGGTGACGCCCTCAGCTCGGTATTCGGTATCGAAGGCAACTTCCTCGTGCGTATCGGCGATGCCGACCGTCCGCGCGACCAGCTCCAGCTGGCCACGGGATCGGCCAACGGCGGCAACTGGCCCGCAGCTAATGCCGCTCCGGGGCTTCCGGTCAACGAGTGGGTGCATATCGCCGTGGTTTGGGACGCCGTAAACGGCGAGCGTATCTACTACCAGAACGGCAAACAGGTGGCCTACTCCAATCAGAAGATGAGCGGATCGGTTACGCTGACCGGCAACTGTTATGTCGGCAAGTCGTACAACGAGGAGCGTTACATCCCCGGAGAGATTTCCGAGCTGCGCGTTTGGAGCGTTGCCCGCACGCCGGAGCAGATCGCCGGCAACATGTACGGTGTCAGCCCCGAAAGCGAAGGGCTGGTAGCCTACTGGAAATTCAACGAGGGTTCCGGTTCGACGATCATCGACCATGCGAACGGCACGAATCTCTCTGCCGTGGGCGGCACGCCGACTTGGATTCCCGTAACTCTTCCTGAAATAAAATAACCAATAACAGCTATTACGCATGAAAACGAGATATTTCAAATCCGGTATTCTTGCCGCAGCCGCGGCCCTGCTGTGTTCCGCTGCGCTCGTATCCTGCACGGACGACGTCACGGTCGGCGAATGGGATGGCGCCGGCTCGATCGAAACGGGCCTCAATGAAACGGGCGCCATGCTGCAGGACCTCAATTCCGGGAAGTCGAACACCACCGTCGAATTGTGGAAGGAGACCTACACCGCCGACCTGCGTCTGGTGCTGACCAAAACCCCTTCCGAGGGATTTACGGCCCGCGCCAAGGTCGATGACTCCTATGACGTCGGACAGTACAACAAGGCCAACGGCACGAACTATACGCTTTATCCGGCCGACAAGGTGACTTTTGCCAACGACGGCCTCTTTGCCGCCGCAGGCCGCAATGTCGAACTTACGGTCGAGATGACTGTCCATGCTGCCGAAGGACTCGTAGCAGGCCGGGGATATCTGATCCCCGTAGCCCTCGAAGCCGATGGCGTGATCCTCAAGGAGAGCCATTGTTTCTACGTGGTGAAGGATATGACCTCGATGCCTACCTGCTATAAGGGCGACGACCTGCCGAAGGGCTTCCTGTTCTTCGAGGTCAACGACGTCAATCCGCTCAACGCCCTGACGTTCGAGCTCGAAGACGGACGCCTGCTGTGGGATGTGGTCTGCCTCTTTTCGGGCAACATCAACCACCATGCGGACCGCAACGCTCCGTTCCTGAGCCTCAATCCGCAGACCCAGTACTGGATGGATAACAACGAGGTCTTCATTCAGCCGCTGCGCAAACGCGGCATCAAGGTCATCATGTGCGTACTGGGCAACCACGACCAGTCGGGTGTAGCCCAGCTTTCCGACTACGGATGCCAGATGTTCGCCAAGGAACTCGCCACGTTCTGCGAAGCATACAATATCGACGGCGTGTGCTTCGACGACGAGTATTCGAACAGTCCCGATCTTTCGAATCCCTACTATGCTTCGCGCAGTTCGGCGCGTGCGGCCCGTCTTGCCTACGAATCGAAGAAGGCGATGCCCGACAAGCTGGTCGTAGCCTACTGCTACTCTTCGTTCCATATCAGCAGTTGGCCGACCGAGATCGAAGGGCAGGACATTGCGGAGTGGGTCGACATCGCCGTGGGCGATTACGGTCAGTCCACCTCGCCCAAGGGCAACATGACCCAGAAGCAGTGCTCGGCCATCTCGATGGAGTTCAACCGCGGTACGGGCGGCAACTTCACCAGCGGCGTTGCCGAGGGTATGCTCAACCCGACCACCGGCAAGGGCTGGTTCATGGGCTTCGCACCCGATCCGCTGAAGAATACCAACGGCAGGGTGGACAAGAATGCTTGGCGCAATATTTTCGTCAACCGGCTGAACAAGGGTCCCGAAACTCTCTACGGTTCGCCGCTCAAGGAGCCGGAGCACTTCTACAAGTTCGCCGACACCACGCGCTATAATTATCCTGAGGACCTGCCGGATACCTATTCGCGTCCGGCACAGCCTGAGTGGCCAAACTATTGATTCGATTCCGCCTTGCAGGCGGGGCGACCCCGCCTGCAAGGCGGAATTAACCGAAAAACAGTAAACGATGAAAAACATGTTTAAATATGCGCTGGTTTTCGCCTTCGCGGGCGGCGCAGCTCTTCACCGGCTGCCGCGCCGACGAGGAGGTCGATCTGGCGGGTTACCCCGAAACGCCGGTCGGCGCAACGATCTCCGGTACTACGGACCGGGTGGCGACTTTCGCGGGAACTTACGATAATGAAGGCGTGCTGAATCTCGCCGGTTCGCTTTCGGGCGAGTATACCATTGCCCTTGCGCAGGCCAGCCCCGAAGAGACGGTCGTTCGCGTAGAACCTATTATCACCAACGTACCGGCCGAGCTGGTCGAGATCAGCGCGCGCGAGCTGGTGATTCCCGCCGGCAGCACTACGGCGGCAGTCTCGGTAAGGATGATCGAGGAGAACTACGACTTCATGGAGAATGTGTTCGGGCCTGTGACCTACGAGCTGGGCGTGCGTGTGGTCGAAGCGCGCGGTTCGCAGGTTCCCGTGGTGGACGGCGAGGCGAAGATGGTGATCGAAAAGGCTGCCTATGTCGCTGTCGCGTCGCTCGTGGGCGTCGAGGGCAATGCCGTGACTTTCAAGCGCAACTTCATCGACGGTGCGATCGTCAACGAAGATCCGATAACATATGACGTGAAGGTCGTGGTGGACCGTCCCGTACTGGAGGATACGAAGTTCGTCGTGAAATCGGCGGGCATTCCCGAAGGATTTGCCGGCGACGAGCATTTTACGCCCGCTGCCGAAGTGACGATTCCGGCCGGGGCGAAAGAGTCGGACGCGACGACGTGGTCGGTGACGGACGACTTTCTCGAAGCGAACGAAGAACTCGGCACTTTCCCGGTACAGCTCACGGCCGAGCTGGTCGGCGATACCGCTGGGGCCGTTGTCAATCCGGAGGATGCCGGCGTTGCGATTTCGATCGTGAAGAAGTCCGATCTTCTGGCTTTCCTGTCCGCGGCCGATGCGTCGTGGATGAAGTACCCGACGAGCGGATGGACCTTTGATACCAACGGCTCTGTATGGGGCGGAGATGCCGCACTTTGGGATGGCAGTACGAGTACCGATGTCTATGGCGCTAATCCGCTTGAGATTACAATCGATATGAAGACCTCGCAGTGGGTCGCCGGTTTTGATATTCAGGCTTACGGAAGTATCGGCTACATGGGCGAGTACTTCGAGCTTTCGACGTCGGAAGACGGGGAGAACTGGACGCCGCACGGAGAGCTCCGGCAGGCCGAGGCTCCCAACAGAGGCTACGGCGCAACCAACTACGTTCAGCTGCTCAAGCCCTGCAATGCCCGCTATATCAAGTGGGTCGGCACGAAGGGCAGCGCTTATGGACCCGATATCACGGAGATGTATATCTACGGCCGGAACGAATAACCGGAATCCGGTTTGAATGTTGACGGAGGCTTCCCGCAGAGATGCGGGAAGCTTTTTTTTCGGTCTTGACTTTTGCCGGCGGAGACCCGTCGTCCGGCAATCAGGTCGTTGACACTTTTGTAGCTAAAAGTGCTAATCTAATCTAACTATATGATAGACAGTATATGACAAAAGTCGAGGTAATGATTTGTTAACTCTGAAGGCCGTGTCCTTTGCATTCATTAGCTTTTCAAAGACTCTTATGCAAAGATAAAAAATAGCCGATAAAAAAGCAAATGAGAATTCTCTCATTTGCTTTTTCTCTACTTAGGCGTTCCAGCTATCAACGGTTATATTCTATCTGATTGTTACGCAAGATGTCAAGAAAATGCGTCCCGCAACTTGCGGTTGATGAGCGTATGGTGGCACTGTTCCGGATTATTGATCCGGACATTGAAAGTTCTGGAAAGCACATCGACGAGTGTCGCCAGATCGATCCGCGTGCCGTCGATGCGGCGTATGGCTCCAGAGAGATGCAGTGCCGTTTTCAGTTCCATGATATCCGTAGGCGTGAATTGTTCGGAGAGGAACAGCGGCGATTTAGGGACTTCGACCGATACCGGGGCGGCGATGGACGGATAACGAAGCCGGGTAAAGACTAAACGGATCTCGAAATTCGTCAGCAGAAGCTCCGATTTGAGCAGCGACGCTTGCGGAGATTCCTTCTCAAACAATCCGCGCTTGCAACCGCATCAGGCGGGATTGGAGGCGGGCAAGTTCGTGCAGCAGGTCAAGGGGCGATTTACAGGATTGAGCCGTAAGACCGTGCAGCAGGTCGATGAACTTTTCATAAGCCGCATGAAAGGCTGTGCACTCCGCATCCGACAATCGACGGTTAAGCAGTGTGTCAAGCATGACGATAAATTGATTTTTGTCCAAGTTCTTCCGAGAGCGGGATTAAACAGCCGTAACGATTCGATTTATCGGATCGTTACAGTTTTTATATAAATAACAGGTGACGAGAAGGCAACGGTTTTTTGTCAGTATCTTGCACTAATTTTCTTTACTTCAAATAACCATTGCAAAAGTACAAAAAATTGGAATAATTAGAAACACTTGATATATCATAATTTAGTACGATATTATCATTTCAATCTATCCAGCCCTCTTTCTCATCGTCTTTGGTCACCGGCGTCCGGCGGATAACCCACCACAGGAAATTATAAAACAGAGCGAGGAATACCGCCCAAAGAAGTAGCCATTTCATAATAAACATATCATTACACCCAAAACAGTGTCCACGACCTAATGCGCTATGGACTTAGGCTTTAACAGATGGCTGTATACCTGCCTGAAAAACGTATGTATCAAACCTTCCCGGTAAACGATCCGGTGTTTCCAACGATTCGCCAACCAACGACGGAATTTAAACCGCATTATCCGGATAAAACCTTTTTCAGGAAATTTCTCGCTGAACTCAGGATGCAAAATATCATTTAAAACCCGTTCTTCGAGTTTTAAATCACGTTCGAACGAAGGAAATAGTTTCGCATCTACCCCTATGTTATTTATTGAAATAGCATTTATACAATTCAGAAATCGATGCATGTTCATCCGGCGGGCCGTCGCATAAAGCTCCGTCCAATCAATCTTATCACAGTAACGGAGGATGAACATGCCCCAATCGGCTATATGCCTCATCCCAATCTCCGCTGCAGCGAAATGTGCTGCGGCATGCCGTAACAGAAATAATGCATTGAAAGAGGGTGACGGAAGATGAATTTCCGTATCTTTCAGACAGATCGTTTCACCATGGATTTCGGCATAGGTCCTCAGCAACTGCTCGATCTCACGATTCGATGCATGGGCATGAACATTCAGAAAGTCGTAATGATTTTCGACCATAATTCCGTCGATGAGAAAAACTGTATGATGGTGTTTGTCTTCATCGATCCGAATTCCCCATTCACGACATAACAACTCGTCCGCTTCACGCTGTCGACCAAAAAGCCAGATATCGATATCGCCACATTCCCGATGTTCGGGGCACGGATAGCAAAAGCTCAGTCCATACCCTTTCAAGAGCATCAGCGAAATGGAATGGGAAGCATAGAATTTTGACAATCCAGCCAATACTTTTTCCTGTTTTCGATAACGATCTTCAATTTGTTCGACATTATAGGCCCATTGCACACGCAAAGACAATGGTAAATATTCCATTGCATGCAATTGCCGCAAAGCATCCCAGATCAATGCCCCCGTCCCCTGCCGGACAGCCAAACGATAAATTTCACCCCATTGGAGTTTAGCCAATTCCGGTAAAATTTCTCTCGGGCTTTCAGTTCCCAATCCTATCCTTAGTAAGGAAAAATATATTTTCTCGTCACGGGTCATTTATCTTCCCTTATACATACTCCGGTAGTATTTTTCATACTCGCCTGAGGTAATGTCGTCCATCCACGATTGGTTTTGGAGGTACCAGTGGACAGTTTTCTCGATTCCTTCCTCAAACTGCAGGCTGGGCTGCCAGCCCAGTTCCCGCTTGAGTTTGCGCGAGTCGATGGCGTATCTCAGGTCGTGGCCCGCACGGTCGGTGACGTACGTAATCAGTTTCTCCGATGTCCCTTCGGGATTGCCCAGCAGCCGGTCCACGGTTCTGACGATGACCCGTATCAGGTCGATGTTCTTCCATTCGTTGAAACCTCCGATGTTGTACGTGTCGGCGACCTTGCCCTTGTGGAAGATTACGTCGATGGCCCGTGCATGGTCCTCGACGTACAACCAGTCGCGGACATTTTCCCCGCGGCCGTACACCGGCAGCGGTCTTCCGCGGCGGATGTTGTTGATGAAAAGCGGGATCAGCTTCTCCGGAAACTGATACGGACCGTAGTTGTTCGAGCAGTTGGTCACCAGCGTCGGCATGCCGTATGTGTCGTGGTAGGCCCGTACGAAGTGGTCGGACGAGGCTTTCGAGGCCGAGTAGGGGCTGTGCGGATCGTACTTCGTCTCTTCGGTGAAGAACTCCTCGCCGAAAGGACCTCCGCCGCTCTCCCCGCCCGCGGGATCGCCTGCAGGGCGGGTAAGCTCCAGCGCGCCGTACACCTCGTCGGTGGAGATATGGTAGAACAGCTTCCCGTCCCACTCTCCGTTCCAGTACTCCCGCGCCGCTTCGAGCAGCGACAGCGTGCCCATGACGTTCGTACGCGCGAAAGTGAACGGATCCCTGATCGAGCGGTCCACATGGCTTTCGGCCGCGAGGTGGATCACCCCGTCGACGCCGTACTGCTGAAACAACTCACGCATCGCTTCGAAGTCGCAGATGTCGCCCCGAACGAAAGTATAGTTGGGCCGCTCCTCGACGTCCCGCAGGTTGGCCAGATTGCCCGCATAGGTCAGCTTGTCGAGGTTGACGATCCGGTAATCGGGGTATTTGTTCACGAAAAGGCGGACTACGTGCGAGCCGATGAAGCCCGCGCCGCCCGTGATCAGGATAGTGCGTTTCATGGGTTATTTTTCTGTGAGTCGTTTCATGCAGTAGATCATGGCCTCCCTCCAGTGTGGGATGTCCATCCGGAAGGTCTCTTTGAATTTGGTCTTGTCCAGCACCGAGTAGGCCGGGCGGGTGGCCTTGGTCGGGAATTCCGACGTGTGGCAGGGGATGATGCGGCATTTGTCGTGTCCCGCGGCCGCGGCGATCTCCGTCGCGAAGTCGTACCACGAGCAGACGCCCTCGT
>OGOQ01002078.1_pt1 | contig 13220 bp, 7 predicted proteins | sample 1552691 | NCBI WGS metagenome assembly OGOQ01 (sample SAMEA2580209, study PRJEB22360) | human gut metagenome | biome: human gut; feature: human-associated habitat; material: faeces | place: Denmark | collected 2008/2010
TTTTTATATATTCATATATTTTTTCATAAAGGGGTGCTTTCGCCCCCCCCTGCAGATCAATCATAATCTCGTTCATTGCAATCCTCTTACTCTTTGCCAATTCTGATGTCTGATCTTCCCCTGCCGCCTTTTACGCTTTGGAATCCTTAATTTCCCGGATGATCTCCTCTTTCAGATCGAATGCACGATCCTTCATCTTCTTAGAAGCAGAGCTTGTAGACAAGATCCTGGAAATACATTTGGACGCAGTATCGTAACGTTTGAAATGCTTTGACATAACAGCTAACAGGTAATCTACTGTTGTCTGATCCATGCCGCACATTGGAAACATCTCAGTTGATACTGCTTTTAAAAAGCCTTCATAAGCCTGATTATAAAATGCCTCCTGCTGCTCCAGACACTCCCTGCGTTCCTGTTCCAGCGAAGCATCCTTCTCATCCATGCCCTCTAACTTTCCACGATAGAGCCATGAAATCTTAAGACAGGTATATGCCTTCTCACTTGCTTTTCCTTTTTTTACCAGAGTATTAAACAGTGCGAGTTTGTAACGGTTAATTGCCGTATCATAATCATATACCGCCGGTTCTTCACCAGTCGGCTTAAAATTTGCACATATTTTCTCTTTGATCAGTTTGATCTGGACCGATGACAGATGTTCAAAGTAGCGGTTCATTGCTGTATAACCGCAGTTTGGACATGATGCAACATCATATTTTAAAGTATCAATATACATAAATCTTGGTCTCAGATCAAAATCCGGTTCGAGACGTTTCACTCTTCCGTTTTTGATCATTTTTGTTTTGAACACTTTATCGCACACAGTGCAACGCACTGATTTTTCTAACAGAAATGATTCCTCAGAAGGTATTTCTTCTTTTGCCTCTCCCTGCTCTGTTGATGCATTGGTTCTTTTTTCTTCTTCAAACAGATTTTCTGTACCCTCTGTCTTCAGACCGAACTTTTCCAGTCCCTTGAATAAATTCATATCCGTTCCTCCAATATTGACTGCTTTTCTTGATCGTAAATTAGTTATTTGATGGTAATTTAAATGAACTCTTCAGCGAAACGATCCGGTTAAATACGAGATGTTCCGGTGTAGAATCTTTTGCATCTACACAGAAGAATCCCTGACGCACAAACTGGAAGCTGTCATAAGCCTTTGCGTCTGCAAGATTCTCCTCTACATAACAGTCCTTTAATACTGTCAGTGAGTTTGGATTCAGGTTCAGGCTTCCGTCCTCATTGTATACACCCTTCTCTTCATCCACAATATTTTCATACAACCGGATCTCTGCTTTTACATTCTTCTCAGCAGATACCCACTGGATCGTTCCTTTTACTTTACGTCCATCCGGGCTGTTTCCTCCGCGGGAAGCCGGATCGTAGGTACAGTGGATCTCTGTCACTTTACCGTTCTCATCTTTCACGAAGCTGTTGCATGTTACAAAGTATGCGTTCATAAGACGGACTTCATTTCCCGGGAACATACGGAAATATTTTCTCGGCGGTTCTTCCATGAAATCTTCTCTGTCAATGTAAAGTTCTCTTGCAAACGGAACCTTACGGCTGCCTAGAGCTTCATTTTCCATATTATTGACCACATCAAAGTATTCTATCTGATCTTCCGGATAATTGTCAATAATAACCTTAATTGGATCTAATACTGCCATCACGCGGGAACGTTTTAATTTCAAATCCTCACGGATACAATATTCTAACATTGCATAATCTACCGAACTGTTTGCCTTGGAAACGCCGCACAGCTCTACAAACATTTTAATAGACTCCGGTGTAAAGCCTCTTCTTCTCAAAGCGGCAATGGATACCAGACGCGGGTCATCCCATCCATCTACAATATGCTCCTCTACCAGCTTCTTAATGTAACGCTTACCGGTTACCACATTGGTAAGATATAATTTTGCAAACTCAATCTGCTTTGGTGGATTCTCATACTCTAACTCACGGACAACCCAGTCATATAAAGGTCTGTGGTCTTCGAATTCCAGCGTACAGATAGAATGTGTAATTCCTTCAATGGCATCCTCGATTGGATGTGCAAAATCATACATCGGATAAATGCACCATTTATCCCCTGTATTCTGATGAGTCATATGTGCCACACGGTAAATAACCGGGTCACGCATATTCATATTTGGAGAAGCCATATCAATTCTGGCACGCAATACCTTCTCACCGTCTGCATACCTGCCATCTTTCATTGCTTCAAACAGTTCTAAGTTTTCTTCTACACTTCTACCGGCTGACGGATCTTCTTTTCCCGGCTCCTTTAAGGTTCCGCGGTACTCGCGCATCTCTTCTGCGCTTAAGTCAGAAACATATGCTTTCCCTTTCTTAATCAGTTTTACAGCTGCTTCATACATCTGGTCAAAATAATTGGATGCGAAAAACAATCTGTCGCCCCAATCCGCACCCAGCCATTTAATATCCTCTTTGATTGACTCTACGAATTCGCTTCGCTCTTTGGTCGGATTGGTATCGTCAAAACGCATATTAAATAAGCCGTTATACTCCTGTGCAAGTCCATAATTTAAAAGAATAGATTTGGCATGTCCGATATGCAAATAGCCATTTGGCTCCGGTGGAAATCTGGTATGCACCGTTTTACAATGTCCTTCTGCTAAATCTTTGTCAATAATCTGCTCAATAAAATTCTTGGAGACAGCTTCGTTTTCCATTTTGTCTTCCTCCTGGGTTCGTTTCTTCACTAATATATCTATTATAAAGTCAAACGCCCGCTAAATCAATAACGATTTTTGGAGTTCCGTCAAAATGTTGTCCGGTCGCGTTTTCCTTTTCTAGCTGTGCTTAATATGCTGATGGGTAAACAGATGATCCTGACAATATTCGTAATTACCATCGCACTTGGAGCAGAAACGGAATTCCAGGTTTGGATCATCCAGCTCGGTTCTTCCGCAGACTGCACATTTATGCTTTGTCACCATGCTGCCTTTCCTCGGTTCCCGCATCTGAGCCTTAAATACCTGCTTCCGGTGAATTTCCTTCGGGGATACCCTTCTGTAATTTCTGGTAGACAGAAAGAAAATCAGGAAATTTAAAATAGACATAATGATAGCAATTCTTCCGCCCCAGCTGGTTAAAATCAGATTAATCGCAATCAGTACTGCATATACCACTGCCATCCACTTCATTTTTACCGGAATAATAAAGAACAGTAAAATCTGCATTTCCGGATACATGACCGCAAAGGCAAGGAATATGGTCAGATTGATATAATTCGTAGTGAAAGTAAGGCTTGAAATCAATGAAATTGTTTCTAAGTTTCCTGTTCCGGATGCTGCATATATTCCATATAAAATAAACGCTCCGATTACGGTGAATAACATTCCGCCAAAAATATAAACATTAAAACGGAACGTGCCCCAGCTCCGTTCCAGTGCAGAACCAAGCTGATAATAAAGAAGCGCCATAATCAGCAGTGAGAATACTCTGGTATCTGTCGGCATCAGAATCCAGGTAATCAGTCTCCACACCTGTCCATGCAGAATATGATAAGGGCTTAAGGTCAGCATCAACATAAAGTTCGGATTTACTGTATAAATCACAAATCCGATGCAATATGCTGCAATCAGATAAATCATCAGATTCGGGATGGCGTATTTTCCAATTTTACGCTCCATTTTATTCAAAAAATTCATATTACACCTCATATTTCATAAATTAGTTTATTGCAATCTGTCTACTATTATAGAAGTATCCCCAAAGATTTGTCAACGACACTGGGATTTCTTCATAAAAATTTCAGATTCCCCACTATTTCTAAACAATCCATAAATTCTTTTATTAGGAATTGTTTTTTGAAAAATACTGTCGTATAATGGATTTTGTTTTGGAATTTATGAAACACACTATTAATATGAAGTAACAGACTAATACAGGGTGATTATTATGGAAAACAAAAATCTTAACAAACTGGGAATAGACATCGGTTCCACAACCGTTAAAATTGCTGTTCTTGGAAAAAATAACGAGCTGCTGTTTGCAGACTACGAAAGACATTTTGCCAATATCCGTGAAACCTTAACGGATTTATTAAAAAAGGCATTTGATAAGCTTGGGAATTTAAAGCTGGCACCGATGATTACCGGTTCCGGCGGACTTACCCTTGCCAAACATCTTGGCATTCCGTTTGTGCAGGAGGTTATTTCCGTATCTACTGCCTTACAGGACTATGCGCCACAGACTGACGTTGCCATTGAGCTTGGTGGCGAGGATGCCAAAATTATTTATTTTGAAGGTGGTAATGTGGAGCAGCGTATGAATGGTATCTGTGCCGGTGGTACCGGTTCCTTTATTGACCAGATGGCATCTTTGATCCAGACAGATGCATCCGGTCTGAATGAGTATGCCAAAAATTATGATGCCATCTATCCGATTGCTGCACGATGCGGTGTATTTGCAAAAACTGATATCCAGCCATTGATTAATGAAGGTGCTACCAGAGAGGACTTATCTGCTTCTATTTTCCAGGCAGTCGTAAACCAGACCATCAGTGGTCTTGCCTGTGGAAAACCAATCCGTGGTCACGTTGCTTTCTTAGGTGGACCACTGCACTTCCTTTCTGAATTAAAGGAAGCTTTCATCCGTACCTTAAAACTGGATGATGAACACATTATTGCACCGGAAAATTCCCATCTGTTTGCAGCCATTGGTTCTGCATTAAATTATAAAGAAGATGTCACTTACGATTTATCCGATATTTTAGACAAATTGTCTTCTGATATTAAAATGGAATTTGAAGTTGCCCGTATGGAGCCTCTTTTTGCAACCCAGGCTGACTATGACGCCTTTACTGCCCGTCATAACGGACACAATGTAAAGACAGCGGACCTTTCTACTTACAAAGGAAACTGCTATCTTGGAATTGATGCCGGTTCCACCACAACCAAAATTGCACTGGCAGGAGAAGACGGTTCTCTTCTCTATTCTTTCTATAGCAGCAACAACGGAAGTCCTCTGGCTACTGCAATCAAATCCATCAAGGAAATCTATTCCTTATTACCGGCGGATGCACATATTGTACACTCCTGCTCCACCGGTTATGGAGAGGCTTTATTAAAAGCTGCCCTTATGTTGGATGACGGTGAGGTAGAAACCGTTGCCCACTACTATGCAGCGGCATTCTTTGACCCGGATGTAGACTGTATCTTAGACATCGGTGGTCAGGATATGAAATGCATCAAGATTAAGAACCAGACCGTTGACAGTGTTCAGTTAAATGAAGCCTGTTCTTCCGGATGCGGTTCCTTTATCGAGACTTTTGCAAAATCATTAAATTACAGTGTGCAGGATTTTGCCAAAGAAGCTTTATTTGCAGAAAACCCGATTGACCTTGGAACCCGTTGTACCGTATTTATGAATTCTAAGGTAAAACAGGCTCAGAAGGAAGGTGCAAGCGTTGCTGATATTTCCGCCGGTCTTGCTTATTCCGTTATCAAGAATGCTCTTTTCAAGGTTATCAAGCTTTCCGATGCAAAGGATTTAGGTGAGCATATCGTAGTTCAGGGTGGAACCTTCTACAATGATGCGGTACTCCGGAGCTTTGAAAAAATTTCCGGCTGTGAAGCGGTAAGACCTGATATTGCAGGAATCATGGGTGCTTTTGGTGCTGCTTTAATTGCAAGGGAGCGTCATGAGGAAGGTTACCAGACTTCCATGCTTTCCATTGATGAAATCAATGCACTGACCTTTGATACCAAGCTGACCCGCTGTCAGGGATGTACCAACCACTGTCTTTTAACCATCAACCGTTTCTCCGGCAACCGTTCCTACATTACCGGTAACCGTTGTGAACGTGGACTTGGCAAAGAAAAGAATAAAGAAAATATTCCAAACCTTTTTGAATATAAGAATGAACGGCTTTTTGCTTATCCTCCACTGAAGAAAGAAGAAGCCACCCGCGGAACCGTAGGACTTCCGAGAGTATTAAATATGTATGAGAATTACCCATTCTGGGCAACCTTCTTTGCAGCTTTAAAATTTGAAGTAGTACTCTCTCCACAGTCAACCAGAAAGATTTACGAGCTGGGTATTGATTCCATTCCAAGCGAGTCCGAATGTTATCCGGCCAAGCTTGCCCACGGTCATGTATCCTGGCTGATTCAGCATCAGGTAGATTTCATTTTCTACCCATGTATTCCTTATGAAAGAAATGAATTCCCGGATTCTAACAATCACTACAACTGCCCGATTGTTACATCCTATGCCGAAAATATCAAGAATAATGTAGATGAAATTACTTCAGGTCAGGTTCGTTTCTTAAATCCTTTTATGGCATTTACCAACCTTGACGTTCTGACCGAGCAGTTAGTACATACCTTTACCGAAGAGTTCTCCATTCCGGCAGAAGAAATCAAAGCTGCCGCGAAAACTGCATGGCAGGAGCTTTCCAATGCCAGAGAGGATATCAAGCACAAAGGAGAAGAAACTTTAGCATATTTAAAAGAGACTGGAAAACGTGGTATTGTACTTGCCGGCCGTCCATATCATGTGGATCCGGAAATCAACCATGGTATTCCGGAACTGATTAATTCCTATGGTCTAGCTGTACTTACAGAGGATTCCGTAGCACATCTCCATGAAGTAGAGCGTCCGCTTATTGTTATGGACCAGTGGATGTATCACTCCAGACTGTATGCTGCAGCAAACTTTGTAAAGACACAGGATAACCTTGATTTAATCCAGTTGAATTCCTTCGGTTGTGGATTAGATGCCGTTACAACAGACTGCGTCAATGACATTCTAAGCAAATCCGGCAAGATTTATACCTGCCTGAAAATTGATGAAGTAAATAACTTAGGTGCCGCAAGAATCCGTATCCGTTCTCTTCTTGCTGCTATCCGTGTCAAAGAAAAACGTCAGGAAAAACGTACCATCGTTCCCGCTAACTTTAACCGCGTAGTATTTACCGAAGAGATGCGTGACAGTTACACAATTCTCTGTCCGCAGATGTCACCGATTCATTTCGAACTCTTAGAGCCTGCTTTCCAGGCTGCCGGATATCATCTGGTTGTACTTGACAATGATAACCGTGACTCTGTAGATGTAGGATTAAAATATGTAAATAATGATGCCTGCTACCCTTCCCTTATGGTTGTCGGTCAGATTATGAGTGCTGTTATGTCCGGAAAATATGATATGACAAAGACTGCTATTTTAATCTCCCAGACCGGTGGTGGATGTCGTGCCAGCAACTATATCGGTTTCATCCGCCGTGCCTTGGAAAAAGCCGGTTATAAAAACGTTCCGGTTATTTCCATCAACTTAAGCGGCTTAGAGAAGAACCCAGGCTTTAAATTTACACCACAGCTTATCCAGCACGGTCTTTATGCCCTGGAGTTTGGCGATATTTTCATGCGCTGTCTCTACCGCACCAGACCTTATGAGGAAGTACCTGGTTCTGCCAATGCACTTCATGAGAAATGGAAGGAACGTGTCATTGCATTTATTTCCAGGAAGGGCTTTGTCTCCCACCGGAAATACAAAAAGATGTGCCGTGAAATCATCCGTGACTTCGACCGTCTTCCGATGAAAGACATTAAGAAACCTAAGGTTGGTGTCGTTGGTGAGATTCTGGTTAAATTCCTTCCAGCCGCAAATAATTATCTGGTAGACTTACTGGAGTCCGAAGGTGCTGAGGCTGTTGTTCCTGACCTTACCGACTTCCTGCTCTACTGCTTCTATAACCAGAACTTTAAAGCAGAACACCTTGGCATGAGCAGGAAATCCGCAAGAGTCTCAAACCTCGGTATCAGATTTTTCGAATGGCTCCGTTCCGCTGCCCGTGACGAATTTGAAAAGAGTGAACACTTTGATCCACCTGCCCACATTGAAACACTGGCAAAATATGCTTCTGAGATTGTATCACAGGGTAACCAGACCGGTGAAGGCTGGTTCTTAACCGGTGAAATGTTAGAGCTGATTCATACCGGAACCAATAATATCGTATGTACACAACCATTTGCCTGTCTGCCAAACCATGTGGTTGGTAAAGGTGTTATCAAGAAGCTGCGTCACCAGTACCCTCTTTCTAACATCGTGGCTATCGACTATGACCCGGGTGCCAGTGAGGTTAACCAGTTGAACCGTATCAAACTGATGCTCTCTACTGCCAACAAGAACCTTGCAAAGGATTGATTCTTTTATGCAAACAATGACGATTATTGTACCCTGCTATAATGAAGAAGAAGCACTTCCGTATTTTTACGAAGAGATTTCAAAAATCAGACAACAGCTTACAGAGATTTCTCTTAAGCTGCTGTTTATCAATGATGGCTCAACGGACAATACCCTTGCCATTCTAAAAAAACTTGCTTCTTCCGATAACAGTGTATATTATATTTCCTTTTCCCGTAATTTTGGAAAAGAAGCGGCTATTTATGCCGGTCTGAAAAATTCGACCAGTGATTATACTGCCATTATGGATGCAGATTTACAGGATCCGCCTTCCCTGCTTCCTTCGATGCTTCACGCCATCCGGGAAGAAGGCTATGATTCGGTTGCCACACGACGGGTAAACCGCAAAGGAGAACCGCCTGTCCGCTCTTTCTTTGCCCGGATGTTCTATAAGCTTATCCGCAAAATGTCCGATACAGATATCGTAGATGGTGCCAGAGATTTCCGGTTGATGAACCGTCCTTTTGTGGATGCGTTGTTAGAATTAAATGAATACAACCGCTTTTCCAAGGGGTTATTTGGCTGGGTCGGTTTCCGTACCAAATGGATTGAATTTGAAAATACAGAGCGGATTGCCGGAGAAACCAAATGGTCTTTCTTCCAGCTGGTCCGCTACTCCTTAGACGGAATGATATCCTTCTCTACAGCTCCGTTGAAGCTTGCATCCTTTACCGGAATGTTTATGTGTATCATTTCCTTCCTTGCGATTATCTTTATTATTGTAAGGCAGCTTTTATTCGGCGGCTCCGCTTTCGGCTGGCCGTCCATGGCATGTATCGTTATCTTTATCGGAGGTATCCAGCTTCTGTGCATCGGAATCTTAGGTTCCTACCTTTCCCGCACTTATATGGAGGTTAAAAAACGGCCAATTTATGTCTGCCAGGAAAGCAATTTAAGCCCAGATAAAGCTGTTAAATCTGAATGAAAAAAATGATTAAACAGAAAGTTTATAAACTTTTAAGAAATCCGCAGCGTCCCATAAATACTGGTGTTGCGGATTTTTGTTAGCACTCTTTTCTAAAGAGTGCTAATTTTCTATTGACTTTTAAATTTGCAAAGTATAATATTTCTATTAGGATTTGTAGTCTGACACTACAAAATAGAACAGAAATTATATAGAGAAAGAAAAGGAGTGTTTTAAATGAGTAATAAACATGGAAATTTATCAATTAGCAGCGATAACATTTTTCCGATTATAAAGAAATGGATGTATTCCGATCATGACATTTTCTATCGTGAACTGATTTCCAATGGCTGTGATGCCATTACCAAATTAAAGAAGCTGGAAATGATGGGCGAATATACCCTTCCAGCCGATTATAAGCCTGAAATCCACGTTATTGTCAACCCAGACGATAAAACCCTTACCTTCATCGATAACGGTCTTGGAATGACCGCTGATGAAGTAGAAGAATATATCAACCAGATTGCATTCTCCGGTGCTACCGATTTTCTGGAGAAATACAAAGATAAAGCCAACGAAGACCAGATTATCGGTCATTTCGGACTGGGCTTCTATTCCGCTTTCATGGTTGCAGATGAGGTTCACATTGATACCCTTTCTTATAAAGATGGTGCTACTGCTGTTCACTGGGAATGCGATGGCGGTACAGAATTTGATATGAAAGACAGTGACCGTACCGAAGTCGGCACCAAAATTACTCTTTTCTTAAATGAAGATTCTTTGGAATTTGCCAACGAATATCGTGCAAGAGAAGTCATTGAGAAGTACTGCTCTTTCATGCCGGTACCAATCTATCTGACCAAGGCAAATGCCGAGCCACAGTATGAGACCATCCAACCGGAAGATAAATTAGATACCGATACTGTCATTGAAACAATCGTTGAAGAAGCAAAGACAGAAGAAAAAGAAAAAGAAAATGAAAATGGCGAAAAAGAAGTCGTAGAAGTATCTCCAAGAACCGAAAAGCTTAAGATTTTAAAACGTCCGGTTCCATTAAATGATACAAACCCACTTTGGACCAAAACCCCAAGCGAGTGCACTGATGAAGAATACAAAGCTTTCTACCGGAAAGTATTTATGGATTATAAAGAGCCTTTATTCTGGATTCACCTGAATATGGACTATCCATTTAACTTAAAAGGTATTCTGTACTTCCCGAAGATTAATACGGAATACGATTCCATCGAAGGAACTATTAAATTATATAATAATCAGGTATTTATCGCAGATAACATTAAGGAAGTGATTCCGGAATTCTTAATGCTCTTAAAGGGCGTGATTGACTGTCCTGACCTTCCGCTTAATGTTTCCCGTAGTGCTCTGCAGAACGATGGCTTTGTAAAGAAGATTTCCGATTACATCAGCAAAAAAGTTGCAGATAAATTAATCGGTATGTGCAAGACCGAAAAAGAAAGCTACGAAAAATACTGGGATGACATCAGCCCATTTATCAAATTCGGCTGCTTAAAAGATACCAAGTTCTGTGACAAGATGAATGATTACATTCTCTTTAAGAACTTAGATGATAAGTACCTTACTCTTCCGGAGCTTCTGAAAGAAGACGAAAAAGCAGATGAAAATAAGGAAGGTAGTACCGAAAATACCGCTTCTGACAATGCTTCTGATGCTGATAAGACCGCTGATACTGCTTCTGACTCAGAAGAAAAGGATGAAAGAAAACCGATTTACTATGTTACCGATCCGGTTCAGCAGGGACAGTATATCAAGATGTTCAAGGAACAGGGCATGGATGCAGTTATCTTAAATCACAATATCGATACCTCCTTCATCAGCCAGTTAGAGCAGCGTAATGAGAAATTCAAATTCATGCGAATCGATGCAGACCTTACCGATTCCCTGAAAGAGGAAAATGCTGAGGATGCCAAAGAGGCAGAAGAAACCCTGTCCAAAGTATTCAAAGATACTTTAAAGAATGATAAGCTTACGATTAAAGCTGCCAAACTGAAAAATGCCGACATTGCTTCTGTTATTACTCTCTCCGAGGAAGGCAGACGTATGCAGGATATGATGAAAATGTATGCCATGAATGGCATGGGCGGTATGGATACTTCCATGTTTGCGGCAGACCAGACACTGACCTTAAATACCAGTCATCCTCTGGTCCAGTACATCTTAAATCACAAAGATTCCGAGCATGTACCAATGTTCTGTCAGCAGCTTTACGATTTAGCTGTTTTAAGCAACCAGCCATTATCCGTAGATGCTATGACAAAATTCATCCAGCGTAGCAACGATATCATGATGCTGCTGGCAAAATAAAAGTTCAAGAAGAACTACCCAAAAGGGAATCTGATTTTCATCAGATTCCCTTTTATAGTTGCCAGCGGCAGATTCTGTAGATTTTTTCTACTATTGTTCTACTCTTCTAACTGATAATACTTATCCAGCACTTCAAAAAAACTGTTGGTGGTTATGGTTCCGTCTGTTTTAAGTTCCAGTTCATCCCAGACTTTTTCATTGAGGCTTGAAGATAAGTCTGCCACAAAAGCGTCATATTCGTCATTAAATGCTTCTTTCTCACGTTTTTTAACAATCTTAACCTTATTTGCATCCGTCAGCTCCTGATTGAATTTATTGATGCACTTGATAAAATAATAACCATCCTCTGTCGCAATGCTTCCTGATATTTCATCATCATTTAAGTTAAATGCAATATCCTCTACTTCCTTTGGCATCTCATCTCTTCCAAAGGTAATATCAATCTGGGCAGCCTCATTATAATCTGCTGCTACTGTCCGGAAATCCTCTCCATTTGCCAGTCTGGATGCCACCTCTCCTGCACGGTTCTGATCCTTTACATAAATCTGCTGTGCTTCCATGACCCTTGCTTCATCATCACTGACTTCCTCATTGACACCGGTTGTTAAAGATGTATACACCTTGCTCGCCAGTGCATAATTCTCATAGAGTTTCTCTATGGTTGCCTCACTGACATCCATATAACTTTTTTCCTCTTCATTCAATGACTCATAATATTCTTTTGCAGCCAGCTTCAAATTGGTCTTTTCCTCTTTACTTAAAGTAATTTCCTTCTGCTCTGCCAGCTGGTCCATGCAGATTACCCGGGTCATTTCCGATAATGTAACGTCCTTCACATACTGCTCTAAATCATCGGTCTGATACTGCTGTTCCCACAAATCGATTCCATAGACATTTCCATATAAATTCTGGTAGTTACAAAGATATACCTTGGCTTCTGCCAAAGATACCTTTTCATGCTCTATCTTAAAAACTTCATTAGCAGATAAGCCTGTTGTAAATACAATGTCATTTTTTCCAAGACTGCATCCACCAAGCAATACAGAAATGCTTAAGACCACTGCGGCAATTTTACTCTTTCGTCCCATGAATTTTCTTCCTTTTCTTATTCGAAAACCAATTCTTTGGTATGTTTTTATGCTTCAAGACTCTTTAATATACTTCTTGCCACGCTGATTCCGTTTGCAGATGCCTTTACGGTCGTTGTTCCAGCCTTCAGTCCATAGATTGTTCCATCTGAGGAAACAACGGCGATCATAGAGTTAGCAGAAGACCAGTATACCACACCGTATGGTTTTGCAGTTGCTGTTACTTTTACACTCGTTCCTGTCTTGATCAGTACACTCGTTGTGCTCACTTCAAGTGCTGACGATATAACACTTACACAATCCGTTGTTGCACTGACGTACTCTCCACGAACCGCATAAATCTTATAATAATAGGTTTTTCCTGTCACAGCGGTATAATCAATAAAAGAATTTGTTGTACAAAGTTCCGTTGCAATCTTATATTTTCCGTTCTCAGAGTTACTTCTCAATACGGTATAAGTTTCTGCACCATCCACCGCATTCCATGTCAGCTTGATCTGGTTTTCAGCAATTGAGGCTGCATATAATCCGGTTGGTTTTGAAAGAACCGGCGTTGCCTGTTTCACTGCGGAATAGTCACCATAAAGTTTTTTGCCATTTTTGTTCACATAAGCTCTTACTTTATAATAATAGGTCTTTCCTGTCTTTAACTTACTGTTCTTATAAGAAAGCGT
>OGOQ01002080.1_pt1 | contig 13216 bp, 10 predicted proteins | sample 1552691 | NCBI WGS metagenome assembly OGOQ01 (sample SAMEA2580209, study PRJEB22360) | human gut metagenome | biome: human gut; feature: human-associated habitat; material: faeces | place: Denmark | collected 2008/2010
ATTGAACAATGCATCTATATTTGCCCTTGCATTTTCACAGTTAAAAAGTGATGTCATAATTGTTATTTCAGACATTTCAATTGTTTTAAGCAATTCTGGAACAGAAAACCCATGCGCATTATTAAGCGAACAGAATCTGAATTTCTCTATCTTTATGTCCAACCCGTATTTTTTGTAGGCACCTTTTTGTTCTTCACGTAATCTTAAATAAAGGTTTCTTTTACTTTTTCCAGCGCTCTTCGTATCCCCGACAATACCTACATATAGATATACTGTATTTGAATTTTCAACTTTACCATACCATATATATAAACAATCCGTTACGGCCTTATAATTCTCTATTCCAGAAAAATTGGTCCATGCACTCGGCGAATTCCATTCGGGTGCCTTAGATTCTTTTTCAGAAGACGGTCGAATCCCCTGTTGCAATAATTCACATATTTTTTTTGTAGCATTTGTCTTTGGTTTTTTAATTACATTAATAACTTCTAAAAAAATTTGATTTTCTTCTTCATATATTTCACACTCAAGTTTTTCTGACCATTCTCTTTTAGAAATTCTAGCTTTTTCCCCTTCTGCATATGTATAAACACCATCAATCCTCAACTTGGAAAATTGAATGGAATCATTAATTGTAAACTGCCAAGCTCCTGCTGAACCATACACATCGTCAGAAGGTTTACGTTTATGTTTTGGTGAAAAGGTAATAGGGCATTCTCTGCCTGCATATATTAATTTTCCCGGAATGCTCGTTAATGCATTCCAATTCCTGCACACATCCACAGGTAATCCCATAACTCCGTTTTCCAATGACATTTTCGTAATATTCACCATAAAGCTCATACATAAGGTCTTCCATTTCTGATTATTATTCGCTAAACATGTTCTGTTCAATACTGTAATTTTATTACCTATTATCTAAATACTTGAGGCAGAATTCTTAGATTTCATCGAAAATTCCCTTACCCTGAATAATCGTCTTTATCTCTTCTACTGTTTTATCCGTAGCAGATGCAATCTGCTCTGGCAAAAGGCCGTTCTTATACATTGTCATAATAAGCCCTGCTTCACCTTCTGCATAACCCTCTCTGCGTCCTTCTTCCAAGCCTTCTCTGCGTCCGATTGCAATGCCTTCTTCCTTAACTCCCTGACTCAAATTACACATAGTGCTCATGTCCTTTCTGAAATTCTCTTCTAATGGGATATCATACTCATTTCCAATAATGTCCAGCTTTTCATCCACCGTAAGCTCTCTGGACAGTAATGCTCCCAACAGACGATGCAATTCATAGGTCTCATCATGCTCCGGCAGTTCCTTAGCAAGACCTATCATAATGATATTCAATAGATCCAGATTGCCCTTCCATTCATAAGAACCGATCATGTCTTCTTTGGTAAGATGAATATGGCTCATGGTGTTTTCCTCCATATTCATACAGATCCAGATGGAATAGACACATTTGATGTCATCGTAGCTCGAATTCTCAAAATCCCGTTCTTTCTGGGAAGAAATCAATCTGCTCACGTAGAAGACTGCCCGGTTCAGGATCTCATATTCGCCGGGTTCATCCTTTTGTGCTTCCACATTAATAATGATCTGCGAAAGGCCATCCTTCATCCGCACATAAAATACAATGTCAAAACGCACCAGACCTTCGTTCAGTTCCTGATTCTCCGTGTTAAAACCAACAATCCGCTTTCCATTCTGAAAATGAACTGCATTCGTCAGTCCCGGCTCCACCGGTACTGTACTGATGTAGGGAATTCCCTCTATAAGCGCTGCGACCTCCAGCGGATCCATTCCCTTAAATTTCTCCACAGTCTTTATCAGGATCCGTGCCAGAATAATCTTATGTGCTATCAGGCGTTTCGCGCTGTTATCGTATTGGGCGTCTTTGTCTGTTGCCATTACTGCACTCTTTAATTCCGTATTCAATGGTTTCCTCCTTTTGTGTCAGGTAATTATAGATACCGCCGAAAATAAAAGGATTTCGCCATATCTACATTATAACTTACCTGTTTTTCTGATACAACTGATTTTCTTTCTGTGTGGGTTTTCCTCTTCCCTTCTTCCTGGTTCTATGATTTAGGGAATCGGATGGGACATCAGCTTTCGCTGACATAGAAATTTTCATAAGTGAAATGTACTTATACGCAAAGTATAACTTATAATTCCTAATTAGACAATAAATATATTTTAATATCTAAATAGAATTGTCTTTTAAGTGTAATAGTATAATTACCCCTTAAAAGACAATCCTATAAATGATAATTTACCACGGTGATTGCTTATTAAATAATCCGGTTACTTACTTCGATATTATTTCAACAGTCGGCGATATGCTCTCCAACCCGAGTTCGCTATCTTCCGCAACTCTATAATTAGTAACATCTATTGAATACATATAATCCGAAATATCTGGATTTTCCTCATCAGCCGGAAGTTCAACTTCAAATGTCTTGAACTCGAACACATAAACCGTTCCTTCAACAAGCTTTCCTGTCATATCTTCCTGAAAGCGAAGTAAAAATGGTTTATCCTGAAAGAAGTGAACTACGGCAATCGTTTTTCCCTGAAGCGCAAAGTAATCCGGCAAGAGTTGTTCAACGGAAGCTGTAAAAGATCCCGAAAACTGTGCAAAGTACTTTTTGTTTTCGGCCATTTGCTGCTTCCCATCATTATATCCAACCTCGTAGCCAGCCGTATAACCTTCTTCGTAGTTCGCATCATGCGTATCTGAACTTTGATCATTATTTCCACAACCAGCCAATGAAAAAACCAACACAAGACAAAGAACCATTGCAATAATCTTTTTCATACTGTTTCCTCCCTCAAATTCCGATTTAGTTCAATTCACTTTTATCATATAAAAAAGCCTCCCTTTCAAATATTATTATATCCAAAAGGGAGAGCTTTTTCCATTAATATTCTCCCTTTTCGGAAAAGTGTTCCCGCTGTTCATTTCCCCAATTTTAGTGTATATTCATACATTTCTTAATTTTTCGAGCAATTTGAGCAACTGTATCTTGGATTTTGCCTACTGAATATTGAGAAAATTTAGGCTGAGAATTGAAAAAAGGCTATCCCTTTATTGAGACAGCCTTTTGAATTTAATTTGACTTATCTATCGTTTATTCTCTCATTCAGATTCTTCTCTGTATTCAAAGACGAACCACTTTTCATTCATATAAATTTCTATTGTATCGTCTGCCCCATACTGATAACCAAATCCACTTCCAAAATTAGACTGATTATCTTCTGTTGGTATTTCAGTTCCATCGACAGTTGATGTTATTTCTCCATCCATAGTGCCACAACGTGCATCCATGATGCTTTCTCTCCCTGTATCGTAGTATAATTTACCATCTATTCTTACCATAGGTATTCTATCCCACATGGCATTTGCTTCTGTCTGTTCTATCACGGTAATTTTATAAACCTCTCCTAATTGCGCAGGATATGATTCCATTATTTCTCCGTTATAGCTAATTTCTACGAAATCTCCAATTTGCAATTCAAGGTTCTCTTCGTTTGATATATAAAACTTATCTGCTGAATCAAGTTCCAAAGAACCATCTACCGGTTTTACTATTATTGAATCATGATTCGTTTCAATTACCGATGCCTGAAATGTTACCATTAGCGGTCTATTATCTGCCGAAGCAAGCATTTCAGTTATACAATTACCTAAAGCAGGCGTTGGTTTATAAATTCCTTGATATGGCTGTTCTACATATTCGATTCCTTTATCTACATAGTAAAAAAGAGTAGTTCCTGCCGCCCCATCACAATTTATATTGATCGTAATAGAATCTTTGTTGACCGGTGCATCATTGATTGATTGCTGACTAGTTGTTTCCATATCCATTAGCATAGATAAAAATTCATCAATAAACTCCGTAGCTTCACCTTCTGTGTTAGGTGACATAGCATATTTGTCACCGTCAGAGACACCAATCGATACAATATCCTCTCTGGCTGGCAATCTAATAGGATTCCCCTGTTCTTTTCTTCCACATGCACATAACATAATTGAAACAAAGTAGCAAAGACAAACAATACTGCATAATTTCTTTTTCATGGTCATAATCCTCCCCAAAATATATTTCGTATTATATGTTATCTAAGTGTATATTTCAATGTGTGGGAAATAGCCGGAACGTGTTTTTATGCATTGTGAATGCATGTTTATAGGCTCGTTTTCAGTGGGTACACAATTCCGAAAAGGGAGTTAATATTTTACTATTCTTCCACCTGCGCCGCCGTTTTCCCGGTGTACTGCACAGCAATGCGGTTCTCGGGATGGGCGTCTGTCAGGTACAGCACGCACAGGAAGATCCATTCTAAAGGTTTCATGATAAAATACACCAGATCCGCCGTGTATTTACTGTGGATCAGTCTCGCCACAGGGAACCCGTAAGTGTCATAAAAATGACGCAGTGCCCGGTGGAAGCCGGGAGTCCGTTCTTCCAACACCTGTTCAAAAGCATTGGCGATGCACAACTGACGGTTCACGATCACTTCATGCCCATGCCGCCTCCCCAGGCGGATAGGCTTTACGACTTTTTCATGACCGCCGGCAGCTACCGTGCAGAGATAATGTTCATCATACATGACATTCTGCGGTGCCTGCCTGAGAGACAGATTCCAGTCGCTGGTCTCCGTGAATGCTTTAATCACAGAATCCGGTGCCTGCCCAAACAGCATGAGGATTGCGATCAGGATCCCCAACAGTGGGAACATCAATACCAGTCCCAGCACCGGCCACCATGCAGCCTTCCGCAAAATGTTGTCACACCAACGCAGCATGGGATTCTGATAAATCTTCCCCGTCCCAAAGTGTTCCGCCTCCGCATTCTGCATCAGTGCATTCCACTCCCGTATTTTCTTCAGAAGCAGTCGCACCACTAGCAGCACACAGCACAGTGGAAATAATAACAAATATCCATCAAGCAAAATCGTCGGCTTGAATATCTGTACTGTGAACAGGATCAGTTCTAACAATCCCAGGTACATTGCGGAAATCGACAGTACTGTCACAAGGGGCGGCAGCTTCCGAAGCGGAATACTCTGCAGGATCTCATACCCTATAAATGCCAGCAGAATGAGTACTATAAAAGTAACCATAGAACCACTGTAAATCGGTGTATGTTTATTGGAATTGCTTAACTGCGTCTGCCAGTCAGCGGATGTCACATCCATAATCAACCCCAAATAACAAAGTTCATAGAATCCACCCAGCCAAAATGCGTGCTGGTCAAACAGCCAGTCTCCCTTCACCGGGTGCCCTCGTTCCTCACAGATCAGGCAGATTACTTCACTGATCGTCAGCACCACAGGAAATACCAGTACCGCTCCCATTAAAATTGCCCAAGTAAACATTTCTGTAAAAGCCTTAATGATCTCCCATACATAATCTCTTTGCTCATAATGAATAACAGAGGCTATGATCGTAAAAAGCGCATAGCCCAGTCCGATAAATATAGAAATCAGCCATGCAAGCAACACCGGATGCTTTTTATAAAACTTTATTTTTTCCGTATTCATTTCTTTATTTTCCATCGATTCTTGCCTCTATCTGTTTCCGTGCCATATATCTGGAAATATTAAATGTCCGCAGAGATGTCTGATCCAGACGCTTCTTATTATGGTTCAGGTAATAATATCCGAATCCCTTCGGCTGATAACTCCCCCACCACTGAGCCTGCGTATCTTCACTCATAATATCCGTAGGGTTCTCCAGTTCATAGGCGCCAAAATCATACCCAAGACTCTCCATATAAGGAATAATGACCGGTGCCGCATCCGCACTGAGATCACTCAGATAAGAGAAGTCTCCGCCGGGTGCATTGGCAATATTCACTCTGGCTATAATATAGTCAGGATGGCTGAAGGACAATGCCAGATACAGCACGGTCACCATCACGACACCATAGCGGAACAGAGGGAAGCTTTCCCTGTAAATGTTGATCAGTACTCCGATAAACATGACGAATAATACCGCCAGCATCCACAATACGAAGATCCGCAGGAAAGTCAGATAATAATACCGGATGTAAATGATCATACGCATTACGCTGGATGCGATCATGATAAAAGTACATAATGACATAATCGTCATAATTACTTTCAGTACCTTACTTTCCCTAAAAAAGCTGAGGCACACCAGTACCAGGATCAGATTCAGAATGCTGACAGCCAGCAGCTGGAAGAAGCCCTCTCTTGCGTACTGTGCATAGGTATAGCCCTCCGGCAGCTGCATTTTCCCCAAGAACAATCCGAAGATCTGAATACCGGAAAACAACAGATACAAAAGTGACAGCAATGACATAATCGTAATTGCCAGTACCGGCTCACCCTTTCTGCGGTCCTTCACTTCCTCCGGGATGCTTCTCTTACACAGATAAGAAGTCAGTGCATAGGAAGTAAAGAACAGAAATGTTACCCGGATGACTACGTTGAATATATTGCCCGGGCGGATCCAGTTCATGAAATCCGTTGTCATCTTACGGAATACCGCATCGGCAGAGCTTAACAGTCCGGCAGCGATCAGCACAATCGGCAATGCGATTACTACTCCCAGCAGCCCATACCATACCTTCTTATTTACTTTTCCCTTTTCACGAAAATAGGCTTTGCCATCGGAGAAGGGCTTGCCCAGTTCGCCGAAGCTCATAACGATCAGCTGACAGATACTCCCCACATATTTTCCCAGATTCCACTTTTTCGTATCAAAATATTGATTCAGCAGCAGACACATTACCAGCAAAAAGACCGCCAGCTTATTCAGGCTGATGATTGCCCATCCGTCCGTGCAGAAGGTGGATATCCCCAGCAGCAGAATGCTGATCATGTAAAAGGTGCTTCCTTTTTTCAAGGTAATCTCCAGTTTTGACAGCGAGAAGACAAAATACAGTAAAGTGCCTGCGAGAAAAAAAGGGAAGGTAATTCCCGATCCGTTATGAAACATGCAAAATGCATAGAACACGGCATAGAGAAACGTCACCGGTCCAAAGAAATTAAAATGTTCCTTCATGCGCTTTGTCTCCGCAGTCTCTGTCTTTTCTACCACCCGGACTACATTCTGCCCGGATATCTGTCCCTGATTTGCTGAAGTTGTTTCCTGTACTACTGTATTTTCCTGCATTGTGATCTCCCCCTTTCAGGATTTAATTGTTTTTCTCTTCTTTTGAATCTTCCACATATTCCAGAATGTCTCCGGGCTGACAATGCAGCACCTCGCAGATGGATTCCAGCGTAGAGAAACGTATGGCTTTTGCTTTATTATTTTTCAGGATGGATAAATTTGCCTGTGTCAGATCCACCTGATTCGCCAGTTCCGTCAGACTGATCTTCCGCTTTGCCATCATTACATCCAGATTTACAATGATTCCCATAATAGATGCCTTTCTACTTTTGAATTTCCGTTCAGCCGGCGTCATTTACATAGTCGCGTATCACACGCTCTATCACTTCGTGACTGAATTTTTAGATTGTTAAGTCGTTTTCTTTCTTGTAGCGCACGGCTTCTTCAAATACCATCGCCAGCACTTTGCTGAACATGCCTGCAATGATAAATACCAGAATGATAACCAGCATGGCAATGGTCAGGTACACCACACATCTCACAGCGCTCATGGCCGCGATGAAAAAGCTTAAGTCTCCCATTCTCCTAAGGCTCGCCACATTTTCCGGTACAAAGCAGTTCTCCGCAAGCACCGTGCCAAACATCTTGCGCAGTTCATTGATCAACAATAACGCCAGCACGCCCAGAATGGCGAATATGATCACTGCCGGAAGGTAATTCTCCTCCACTGCCTCCAGATACTTTCCTATGTATTTGAGACTGAGCGGCAGACTTACCGTCACCAGTATCCCCGCATAGAACATGAAATCCAGCAGGTACTTTGTCCCCTTCGCCAAAGATAACTTTTTCTCCCGCAGCTCCTTTTCCGACAACTCTCTCTTCTCCATAATGAATACCTCTTTCCTTCTTGGTAGCCTTAACATATCACTCTATGATACGAATGTCAATATAATTTTATTGATATTCGATAAATTTATATTGAATCTCATATATCACAGAGCAGATATAGAGTAAATAGGGAATTATTAACATAAATGAAGCTGAATTGGAATCCGAGCTTCCAGTTTGCAAGTTTAAGTTCTGATTTAGCTAATCGCTTGCATAAGTAAATTCTGGCAAATCAAAATATCATGATTTTTATGGAAGTTAGTTTTGCAAAGTTCTTCAAAACTGGAATTTACTATTAGAAACAAGTTGTTTTATGCTTCATATGCTGATATTCTTTTTTTGAGATCTTAATCCTCTGAAAAAAGAGTCACGTTAAGCGGAGGTCGAATTTTATTTCTTTTTTCGCAAGATTAAATTCCACCCCTCATTCGGTTCAGTATTTTTTCCGAATGGCGCTACGTTTCTTATTTTTTCAGTAATAGAGGTGTAAGGTTAATCTCATTAGCGGGAATGGATTTTATTCCTAACTTGTCAAGAATATCCCCGCCATTAATGAAGCTGAACAACTGGTGTGCCGACTGGTTATTCAGCTTTTTTCTGTTATATGAGTTGATATGACTCATCATAAGATTGATATCATCCTGAGTTAAGTTATCAAAAGAGGTTTTCTTCGGAAGCACACGACGAATCATCTCATGTGTAACTTCACAACCACCTTTTTGATCAGAACGCTGTGGATCACAATAAAAGATATGTGTTCTGCGACCATTGCCCTTATTAAATTCGATTGCCAGCGGGTTAGTAAATTCACTTCCTCTGTCGGTCAAAATCACCTGGAAGAGGCTAGTGAATACTTCATGTCCTAACTGTTCATACAACCAGTCAAATATTTCTGTAACTGACTTGGCGGTATTGTTATCACGGATAAAAGCAAGCATTAAACTACTATTTCTAAAGTATATGGTCAACAAGACTTTACCGCCTTTGCGACCTTCTACTGAATCCATTTCCACTACCGGAATATCAGGATTCGCAGCAAGATAAGCTTCAAAATCCTCGTAAGTGCGTCCTACATGACACTGCTTGTCTACTCTTACAGGCTTCTTATGTGAGCGGGTACGATAACGGACCTTTCTTGGAAGATCAACGTTATCTACAGATAAAAGCCCTGCATCAATGTAGTTATAAATAGTCTTTTCATCAAGCATGATATCATCTGCATTATTGACACATATCATGTGAATAGACTGGCCTAACTTAACAAGCGGTGAAACAATAGCATCTACACGCTTTAATTCTTCCGGTGTAATTGCTATTCCTTGACGACTTTCTGAGCGAGTAGTCTCATAATTCTTCTGAGCTGATTTGGCAGAATAAATATGCTTCTCCAGCTTACAGGATTGCCGTTGGATACAGCCGTTGCAAACGTATGGTGGTTTCTTCAGTTTGTTACAAACCAATACCTCAAACTGCTTGCAATGCTCGTAGCACTTTACACGAGGACATCTCTTGCAGCTTTTTGAATACTGTAGTTTGCACTTTGAACATGCTGTTCCGTATTCATCACAGGTACTTCGCTTGCTGCAGGGATTGAAGGAATCTTTACGTACAGTCTGACTATGGAGTCTGACTTCTTTTGAGATAGTAGAAGGGTCCTTGCCAAGTTCCCTACCTATCTCAGTAAATGAAGCTCGTTCTCTTATGCGAACTTCTATTGTGGCTCTTTCATCAAGAACCAGATGTGCATTCTTAGCCATGGTATTCTCCTTGGATAACGCCATCCGGACTCTATTGCTGAGCCACAACTATAACTAGATATCAAGAGGTTTGCAACACTAACTTCTAGGATATATTTTGCAATACTAAGTTCCAGTTTTTGGGTGAATGGACTGGAATTTAATTTTCCAATTCACCTAACATAAATGAAAATAATTGATATAGACATTCTCAGTGCTTTTTTTTACAATGAAAGCAGTAAAAAAGAAAAGGAGGATTTTTATGGAATCCGTTTTACTATCCGCACGCTGTACTGCCAACACCGCAACTGTGTTCTGGAATAAGCCGGAAAATGCCAATGCCGACACAGTATATGAAGTTTCTCTCGATGGTGGACATTCTGTTCACACAAATCGGACACATTATACATTCACAGAATTGATACCCAATACTGAATATTGTGTTACTGTCTACAATATCGGCAGTATCCACATCTGTACTCTACCTGCACGGCGCCGAATCTATGTAACGGAAGAACCCTACAATGCCGTGGGTGATGGAAAAACGCTGAATACTGCTGCGCTCCAACAGGCTTTTACAGACTGTGGGCCAAATGACGAAGTATACTTTCCTGCCGGAATCTATCTGACCGGAGCTCTTGATCTGCATAGTTGTATGTCCGTGTGTCTGGAGAAAGACGCTGTTTTACAGGGAAGTTCTGACCCCACAGATTATCTGCCTCGTATCTGGAGCCGTTTTGAAGGCACGGAGCAGGAATGTTACCGCAGTCTTTTAAACGCCGGACATCTTGATCATACCGCAGGTGCAAATTGCGAAAACATCCTACTCTATGGGAAGGGAACCATTAGTGGCGGTGGGCATGTTCTGGCTGAGCGCATGATCGATATCGAACGGGAGAATCTCAGGGAATATCTTGCCCAAAATGCTGCACTGGTTGCCACCTGTGAGAATGACCGTACCATTCCGGGACGTGTCCGCGGACGACTTATTAATTTAAGCAACTGCTCCCGTATTCGTATTACAGGGCTGACTTTACAAAACGGCGCAGCATGGAATGTCCATATGATCTACTGTGATGACATTGTGACTGACCACTGCACGCTACGCTCTGGCGGTATTTGGAACGGCGATGGCTGGGACCCGGATTCTTCCACAAACTGCACGTTATTTGCAACGGAATTTGAAACCGAAGATGACTCCGTTGCCATCAAATCCGGTAAGAATCCCGAAGGTAATGCCATTAATCGTCCTACAAAGCATATCTGCGTATTTGACTGCCACAGCAACGGCGGTCATGGTATCTGTATTGGCAGTGAAATGTCCGGCGGTGTTGCAGATGTGCAAATTTGGGATTGCGATATAGCTGCCTCTTCCAATGGCATTGAAATCAAAGGAACCCCTAAGCGTGGCGGATATGTGCGCAATGTCACTGTACGCGACTGCACCTTCCCCCGCCTGCTCATTCATTCTGTTCCATACAATGATGACGGCATTCCTGCTTCAGAGCAGCCTTATTTTGAAGATTTTCGCTTTGAACGGCTACATCTGACCGGACAAAAACAGGAGCACGGCACAGTGGAATCCGTTGCCCCCATTGAAATTGATGGTTTTACTGCACCTGGGCATAAAATCAAAAATGTACTTTTGTCAGACTGTGTACTGCCGCCGAATGCGAAGCTTCTGCTTTCGAGATATGATGCACTGACAATTTCCAATTTGCACACGGAAGAGGATCAAGCTACATCCCGATACTCCGCAACATTATGATTATGATGTCGGGGTCAAAAGCCCCCGACTTTGATGCCTACGGATTGTTCCGTGCTACGCACTCCCACAATCCTACCCAATATTCGCATATCGTGGGATTATCATCCCACTTTTCCCGCTGATCTCCCTGTTGTATAATGCGGGATTTCACGGATACCTGCTGCTGGGATATGTGGTGTATCTGCTGGGATCGAAAAAGGGAAAGCGGATTTTGCTGATAGTACCCACACTGCTGGTGTTTGCGGTATGCATTCTTTCCCCGGTCAACGGAGAACTGCGCTATATGCTGCCGGTGATGATAATGCTTCCGCTAAATCTGACATGGTGTGCTTATCAGGAAAGAGAATCTGTTGCAGAAAAAGAGGAGAAATAAAATGACATATAAAAAACCGGAACTTTTAATCCCGGCCAGCAGCCTGGAAGTATTAAAAACGGCTGTTACTTTTGGCGCGGATGCTGTTTATATCGGCGGAGAAGCTTTTGGACTGCGGGCCAAGGCAAAAAATTTCAGCAGTGAAGAAATGGCGGAAGGAGTTGCATTCGCCCATGCACATGGAGTGAAGGTTTATGTGACGGCCAATATTCTGGCGCACAATTATGATCTCGAGGGAGCCAGAAAATATTTTGCCGAGCTGCGGGATATGAAGCCGGAGCAGCCGGATGCGCTGATCATTTCCGATCCGGGAATGTTCATGATCGCCAAAGAAGTCTGGCCCCAGGTGGAAGTGCATATTTCCACGCAGGCCAACAATACCAACTATGAGACATATCTGTTCTGGTGGAAGCTGGGAGCCAAAAGAGTGGTGTCTGCCAGAGAACTGTCACTGGTAGAGATCAAGGGAATCCGGGAGAAGATTCCTGCGGAAATGGAGATTGAGAGTTTTGTCCACGGGGCAATGTGTATCTCTTATTCCGGCAGATGTCTGCTGAGCAATTTCTTTACAGGAAGAGATGCCAACAGAGGTGCCTGCACACATCCCTGCCGCTGGAAATATGCGGTGGTGGAGGAGACCCGTCCCGGAGAATATCTGCCGGTTTACGAGAATGAGCGGGGGACATATATTTTCAACTCCAAGGATCTGTGCATGATCGAACATATTCCGGAGCTGGTGGAGGCAGGAATCGACAGTCTCAAGATCGAGGGGCGTATGAAGACCGCATTGTATGTGGCAACGGTAGCCAGAACCTACCGGAAGGCCATTGATGATTATTTTGCCGATCCGGAGCTGTACGAGAAAAATATGGACTGGTACAAGGCAGAGATCTCCAAGTGCACCTATCGTCAGTTTACGACGGGGTTCTATTTCGGCAAGCCGGATGAAAATACGCAGATCTATGATAATAACACTTACGTGAACGAATATATTTATCTGGGAATTGTGGAGGCAGTAAAGGATTCTCTGTGCCGGATCGAGCAGCGGAACAAATTCTGCGTGGGCGATTCCATAGAAATCATGAAGCCTGACGGCACCAATGTACCGGTCACGGTGGAAGCTATGTACACCGAGGAGGGAGAAAGTGTGGACAGTGCACCCCATCCCAAGCAGGTGCTGTGGATAAAGTTATCCACGCCGCCGCAGGAATTTGATTTGCTGCGTCAGAAAAATGCTGATTGAGAAAGAGTGACCGGAGGTAACGCCTTATGAAAAGGGAAGGCAGAATTCATAAAGGAGTGTCCATAGGTGCCTATAGTATTCTCATCGCTTTTATGCTGTTGCTGTTGTGGACAGTACTCA
>OGOQ01002081.1_pt1 | contig 13213 bp, 8 predicted proteins | sample 1552691 | NCBI WGS metagenome assembly OGOQ01 (sample SAMEA2580209, study PRJEB22360) | human gut metagenome | biome: human gut; feature: human-associated habitat; material: faeces | place: Denmark | collected 2008/2010
AGAGCGGTTAGGCGCATTTGCAGACGATCTGGCACTTGGAAAAGGACTGAAAATCGCATTGCGGGCTTTTAAAAGGCCCGTGTTTACCTATGAAGAGCGAATGGTTCTACAGCAGCTTGCAGGTGGTGGCTATATTCCTTATCATCTGGCAGAGTTAACCAGACAGGCGGGTGCCGTTCCCCTGTCTGTGGAAGAACGAAAGATCGTTCAGAAACAGGTCTTGCAGGAATTCATGCAGATCCTGGTTTCCCTATTTAAGAAGAAACAGTTTGTAATTAGCTGCATCCAAGAAGGAGGTCTCCTTGAAGAAAAAGAAGAAATGGAAAACATGGCTGTCTGAGCAGTACCTAAAATACAGAGAACATTATACCGGGATACCGGGCTTTTTTAAAAAGAGAATTGTGAATACCTTACTGTTATCGTTTCTCTTATTGTATGGAGGCTGTGCCCTTGGTCTGGCGCAAAAATCAGCTGGATTTGTGGGATGGACAGTTTTTTTGGCAGTCTGTGGAATTGGGTATGCGGGGTATATTTATTACCTGGCAGTTACAAAATCCTATGAGGTGGTGGAAGGAACTGTGACAGAGATCCATGCGGAACTTCTTTTTGATGGTTTTAAGAGGGTTCTGGTGCAAGGGGATGATGGGATTACCACAGAGCTGCTGTTAAATAAAGAGACAGTTGTCATGTATGGAAAAGCCTACCGCTTTTATTTTAACCAGAATGCACATGCATTCTCAGGAATTCGAAGGTTGGATGCAGCTTTTGATTTTGGAAATTTTTTTGGAGTGGAGGAAGTAAAAGAGTAATCCGGGGCAGGGAGTACCAGGCATGGTTCGAGTCCATGCCGCCCTGTTTCCATGTAAACGCATGGAAAATATGTATAAAGGAGAGCTATGCAATATGGCGGAAACAAAATGTGGAACCGTGAAATGGTTCAGCGCAAAAAAAGGTTACGGATTTGTAACCGGGGAGGATGGCGAGGATTACTTCGCACATTTCTCCCAGATCAAGATGGAAGGCTTTAAAATGCTTTCCGGCAAGCAGCCTGTACAGTTTGAAGTTGGAACGGACGAAAATGGAAGGGCACTTGCAATGAATATCCTTCCCCTTTCGGTAGAGGAAGAGGCATAAAAGAAAACAAATTTTGAAACACAAAACACAAAATATATAAAAAATGTGTTTGACAGCCACAACATGTTGTGGTAACCTTTAAATGAAATCATATTTTATCAGTCATCTATGGCTGATCTTATATTTTAGATCCGGACATTCCGGATGAATCTCTTTTGGGCGGTTCGCCCTAAACTCAGCAAATAAGTTAGAACATTGGAAGATACGAAAAGATAGGAATTCTTTTGGTGTCTTTTTTTGTTGCAAAATGAAGAAAAGGAGGAAGCAGAATGAGAAAAATCAAAGAGACCGTACTGGTCAAAATGGAAAAAAGGAATGCCAGATAACAGAAAAAGAAAGAAGAGGAGAACATTTTATGCAGGAAGTAAATTGGGATGCTGTAAATTTGTTAGAACTGGGAATGCTGCTTGATATGGCAAAAGATGGATATGAATTCCAGATTGCGGATGGAAGAATTAAGTCCATTGAAGTAAAGCTCCTGTCCTGAATGCAAAAGGAGGGGCTATGTACTATAAGGATGATTTTAATGTAACGTTTGAAGAGGAATCCGCTTTTTACAAGTATATGGATGATGTGGAAAAACGGGCCGAATGGTTCCGGGCACAAAGCAAGGATCTGACAGTGGAAGCGGTTACGAAGGACAGTACCTGCACCCCGATTGGGAATATCAATCTGGAATATTTAAAAGAGGATACCATAAATAATTCCGGGCTGCTGATTAAAACCCCAGACCGCAGCTGTTTTCTTGGCATATCTGCCATCAAAAGCTTAAAAGGCAGGGCCAGGATAGACGGAAAGGCGCTTGCAGAATTAGACAAAGAAACACTTGCCTATATCCTGAACAAATGTCTGAAGGTCTCCAGGGGAAAATCCCTGCTCCGCTTTTGTGAAGGCAAGGTGCGGGCAGTCCTGTCTGGCGACGAAAAAGACTATTCTATCTTGTCCATGCCAGAGGTCTATGAAATTGCAGGGGCTTATATCTACAGCGATTTTGAATACGCGTCTTTTAAATCCGGATGTGCGGACCATAATCTGGTAAATGCGACCTGGGAGCTAAGAGACCGGCGACTGACCGAAGCCTACAAGGAACTGCTGGAACGCTATGGGAAGACTTTTAACGGAGAGCTGTATGCTTCGGTCCGGATCACCACCTCCGATGTGGGAAGTTCAGGAGCCAATATCTTCTATACGGTGTCCGTTCAGAACCAATATATTGTATTGGGAGAAAACTTGAAAGTGCGTCACAAAAACTGCAAGGGTACCGAAGACTTCAACCAGAACATGGCTTCTATTTTTGAATACTATAAGGAAGCCCTGCAGGAAGTCCTGCGGCTTAGTGAAATCTGGGTGAACCATCCTGCCAATGCCATGATCGGCGTTATGAAGCAGGCTGGTTTTTCCAAAAAGCTGATTGCAGAAACGGTAGAGCGTTTTCGGGCGGCAGCAGGGGATGTCCCCTGTAGTGCCTACGAAATCTATTGCGGGATCTGTGATGTGATTTCCATTGCAAGGCAGCAGGAAACGAATGCGAGAGGACTACTTCTTTTGGAGGAAAAAGTGGCAGCCTGTGTAAGCAAACGTTGGCATGAGCTTGATATGCCAGGTGAAATTAAATATTAAATAATGACAAAGGCAGGAACCCCTGTCTTTTTGTATGAAGGAGGAACATATGCAGTATCCGGACTGGGTTATGGAAGCAAAAAAATCCAGGGAATTACTTTCGTGGATACAGGATCCGGTACACAGTATTAAAAAGTTTCATAGCCAGCTATTCATAAAGTGCCAGGAAGAAAACTGCATGTTATTTTATGCAGCTTCTGCTTGGAGGGATTGTTTACAGCTTCGGAAACCAAAGCTTTGCAGCATACTTTATCTGCCGGATTATTCTTTGTATGAGGCAGATTCTGTATTCTATCAGGCGGTCGGGATACCTGCCGATTTTCTTTTTCCGACGAAAGAAAGTCTGAAGAAAGAGGTGGAAATGAAGGTTACCCATTTGGTGAAAAACATGATGGATACAAACTGGGATCAGCTTTTGCTTAAGTACCAGCACCAGAGGAGTAGCCTTGTTCCAAATATAAACCGGATACAGGTAGAGGAAACTTCCAAGAGATTCCTGGAGGCTGGAATAAAGCCTGAGGAGCTGTTTTACAGTCCAAGCTTTACCTTTGAAAAAGCGCAGATGGAATATACGGATGTGATGTTTCTTTACACCTTGAACCATGCGAAGAAGGCTGTAAAAATGATCGCAGATAAGTGGCTTTCGGAATCTTTTTGGGAGATTTCGCAAAAAAGAATCTACATTGGCTGTGTGCGGGAAGAAATGAAAGAGCTGCAAAAAGGTGCAGCATAAAATAAGGAGGAACTGAATTTATGGGTAAATATGCGTATCTGAACCTGACTCAGAAAATGATTAAAATAAGAAAGATGGTGCCAAAGCTGTTAAGAAAACGTTACAGCGAAGAGGTGCCCTATGATTTTGTGAGATTGGATGATGTCTATGAATACCTCACCCCTGCCTTAAATAAATACGGCGTGGATTTTGAGGTCCTTGGTGAAGCATCCACGCAGCTGGATGCTTCTGGAAATCCAGCCTATCTGACACCGTTTGGCAATATGTGGCGTTATGAAGCGGATTTAAAGCTTTGCTGGACAAATGCAGATCATCCTGAAGAAAAAAATTACAGTGATATTCATGTAGTCGGAACCAATGAGGTTCCGGACAAAGCCAAAGGTGCAGCCTGGAGCTACGGACTGAAGTATTATTTATTAAATAAATTCAACATCGTCCAGGCGACCACCGAGGATCCGGATATGCGAGGCCCAGCTCCGGACGGCGATAAAACAAAAAAAGAAAAAAGTGAGGAACCAAAGAAACCTGCAAAAAAACAGAACCAAAATGCGGTGCAGACAGAGCCAAAGAAGAAGGAAGCCAAAGAAGAGTCTGAAAATCCCCCGAAATCTGACTCTGCTTTCACTTCTGCAAAAGAAACCGGGCAGTCTTTGAAGCAAAAAGAAACTACCTTGAAGACCGTTCGTAATGGAAACAGCAGAAGCAGTAAAAAGGCTGTTCCGGTTTCGGATGATTCTTTTGATCTTGAAATCAGTCCTGACGAGATCCGGGATGCACGCAAAGAGGAGGATGAAAATTTGCCTGGCCAGATGCAGTTTGGCATGGAAGAAAAAGATCTGGAAGAGAGTTTTCTGGAGGAAAACGAGTCTGAAGAAGAAACGCTTGGTACAAGTGAGGAACCCTTAGAGGAAACAGCAGATGAGATGCCAGACGAAGTGCCCGAGGATACAGAGCGTTTTGAAGCAGAAGCGGAAGAAATTTCTGGTGAAACCGAGGAAGAAGAGTTTCATTTTGTTCGTGCAGAAGACGAAAACCCCTTTGCAGATGACAGCGAAGAGGAAACAGACGAAGGCTTCGGTATGGAATCTGAGGAAGAAGAGCTGGAACGTGCTAGAAAGGTAATGTGCAATTTTGGTCTTTTTAGTGGAAAGACGCTCGGTGAGATGATGGAAAACCCAAAAGGGGCAGACACAGTCAGATGGATGGCAACCGGTTATTACGGCAGCAACATGGAAATGGTAAATGCTGCAAAGATTATTGTGGCACATGAAAAACAGAACAGACTTGCAGCATAAACGTATTGTGGCTCCCGGGGAACGGAGCCACATTTTTTAGAAAGCCCCATTTTTTAGGAGGGATTATGTACGAACATCCATTTACCATAAAAGAAGTGGCGTGGTTACTGTCCATACGGTGCCTTGAAGGAGGATCAGATCAGGAGTTTCCGGTGGAATGCCCCTATTGTGGCGATACCAGAGGAAAATGCAGCTTTTGCATCAGCAAAAATGGGGAAATCAAAAACGTTTTCCATTGTTTCCACTGCGGGCAGGGCGGAAATATGCTTACCCTGTATGCAGACATTATGGGGCTTTATGGAGAAGACCGGTGCAAAACAGCTTATCAGGAAATCATAAACCGCTTGGAAAATGGCGGTCAGGTGACAGGAAGTACCTATAAAAAGATAACTTGCCGTTACAAGGCCAAAACGGACGAGGTTAAAAGATCCCCAGAATACGTGGACCTTGTGTACCGTCAGATGCTTTCCCTTTTGCAGCTTCACACCCTGCATAAACAGGACTTGAAAAGACGTGGTGTGACAGATCCGGAAATAAAGGAACTGGAACGAAAGGGCTATAAAAGCATTGAACCCAAAAAGGCAGGGACTATTGCGAAAAAACTATTGGAAAAAGGATTCAGGCTGGACGGAATCCCAGGTTTTTTTCGGAATCGGGACGGCATGTGGGAAGCTTCGTTTTATGAGGGAAACAGAGGCTACCTGTGCCCTGTGTATTCCCTGAATCATAAAATAAAGGGCTTTCAGATCCGGGTTGACCATCCGGTGAACAAAAGAAAATATATCTGGTTTACCAGCAGTGGATTTGAGGGTGGAACTTCAAGCGGCAGTCCGGCCGGGATATCCGGCTATATAAGCCCGGTTCAGAAGAACGTCCGGGGGACAGAAGGAATTTTAAAGGCTGAACTTGCCAGCATGAGAAGTGGACATTCTTATATAGGAATCCCTGGCGTGGGAAATTACAAAAGCCTGCAGCCGGTGTTGATGGAATTAAAAAGCAGAGGCTTACAAACCGTGTATGAGTGTATGGACATGGATAAGATGATGAATCTTACCTGTCGTTGTGACTGCAAGGAAAAGTGTATCTGGTGTGAGGAGCCGGAACGCTTCTTAAAAAAACAGGAGTGTCCCTATAAGCGAAGAAAGCGGGATACCATCCGTAAAGGCTGTCTGAAGCTATATGAGATGTGTGAAACGCTGAACCTAAACTGTATGAGAATCAGCTGGGATACAGATGAAAAAGGCTTGTGGCTTGGAAATTATAAAGGTGTGGATGACTGGCTTTATAGGAAGCCACCACAGGAAAAAGAGCGGTTTTATTGATTTAATCAGATAAAAAAGGATCTGAAAATGTTCAGGTCCTTTTTTATCTGGCTAAATAAGCCAGAGGAAAGGAGAAACAAAGATGGGAATTCGAGACAGACCATACCACATAAGTACCAGGGACAGACCATTATCTAGCAGGAGAGGAGAAAAACATTGGGTAAATTTAAGAGAAAAAGATGGCTTGCGGGTGCAATGGCTTTTGTGCTGTGCTGCAGCAGCTTCGCTTCGACAGGTACTTTTGCAGTATCCGCGGAATCGGAAACTGAGGTGGCGCAGGAAGCCATATCGGAACAGATGGTAGAAAAATCAGAGGAAGAGCTGATTGCGGAAACGACCTCCGATCCTTCCCTTGCCATTGAAATTGAGCAGGGAGCAGCCTTTGATGTCCAGAAAGATTTTACCGGACTGGGATTAAAGGACGGGGATAAAGCGGAGCTGAAAAAAGCAGCTATGGAGGACGGAACCAATTTTGATCCGGCAAGACCAGGAACCTATAAATGTGTCTACCGGATTACGCCAAAAGAGGGGGATTCTTATCTGGTTGCCAGGACCATCACGGTAACGGAAAAAGAGCCGGAGACCCAGGCAGCAGGAGATTCCGGGACAGAAGAATCTGGAGAAAGTGAAGACCCTGATCCTCTGCCGGAACAGCCAGTAGTTGTCGGGGAAATCTCTGCAGAAGAGGAAAACCAGGATTCGACGCTGACAGAAGTACCAGCGGAGGGTGAGGATTTAGAAGAAACCGTGGACACAGTTGAAAACCCAGAAGGCGATATCACAGAACCGGAAGAGGGCGCGTTGGAAGACGATGGTTTTGGCTCTGAAATTTTACCAGAAGAGGAGTTTGACGCTGAACTGGAGCGCGCCGAGGAAGAGACGACTGTGGATCCGAAGACCGGTCTGACACTTGGTGAAGTGCTGGAACAGGCAGAAGAACAGGAAATTGATTTTTTAAGCATGGAAGAGGGCGAAACGGTTTCTTTTATTGCTACCTATGCCAGCACCAGAACCGATGTGGATGTGACAAGGGGAACCTGCTATTACTACAGTGATTATGGGCTTGGCAGTTATCTGACCTATAAATATACGGTCAAATTTGACAATGTCAGTGCAACCGCTTATTGTATTCAGCCCTCGAAAAACAGCCCTGGGGATGGTGTGTATAAGATCACCAAACTTGGGGATGGCAAAAAGCTTGCAAAAGTGTGCTACTACGGAACCAAAGCTTCTGGTGTAAATGGCTTTTTCAAACAGGAGCATCCGGATTTTTCCGCAGGAAAACAGTTTGTCATTACCCATCTTGCGGTTTCTTATGCAAGCGGAGGTGACGATGCTTTTTCCGGGGCAAACTCTACCGGACAGGCTCTTGCCATGGAACTTTATGAATATTGTATGGCACAGCCGGATATCCCGGATGTCGCCATGGAGTTTTCCAATGACAACGTAACAGCTTATATAGATGGAAACGAGCAGCGTACGGAGGAAATCAAATTTAAAGCCGATTCCTTACAGAACATTACCATGAAGCTCCCCGCTGGCGTGGTTTTCCATAACGTAGATACAGGAGAAGCAAGTGCTGCCGGAGTCAGTATAAAATTATATGGTGGAACTACTTTTTACTTATCCGCACCGCTTGACCAGGCGGCAAAGGTAGCGGGATCCTGGAAGTCTACGATGAAAGGTTACATTACGAAAGACTTTTCGGCGTATAAAGTAACGACCGGTACCGATACCCAGAACCTTGCCCTGGTATTTGGTGAGGGCGTCGACGATGAAAAATTCATAGATTTTTCCGTCACCTGGCTTCAGCAGGCTACTATCGAGATCATCAAAAAAGATAGGGGCTCCAATGCCCTGTTAGCAGGTGCGGTCTATGGTGTCTATAGCGACGAGGCATGCCAGAACCTGATTACAGAAATGCCGCCAACGGATGCAAATGGCGTTTCTTCTGTGACAATTGACAAAACCCAGGATGTGGTTTACTTAAAAGAGATCACAGGTCCCTCTGGCTACCTTGTGGATGCTACCGCCCACGGCGTGTCACTTGTGATGGGAAGCAAAGTTACACAGGAGCTGTTTGACGATGAGAAAAAGGCTTCCCTTACCGTTTACAAAGAGGGTGAGGTATTAACAGGGGCAGATGTGACTGAGGAAAAGGTAACCTTCCGTTATGAAACAAGAAAACAAAAAGGAGCCGTGTATAACGTCTATGCAGGCGCTGACATTGTGGCAGCAGATGGCTCTACCGTTTATAAGAAGGGTGACCTTGTAAAAGAAGGTCTGATCACCGGGGAAGATGGAAGTGCAACCCTGGATAACTTAAATTTGGGAACCTATGTGGTAACCGAGACACAGGCACCGGACAAACTCATCTGCACTGGGGAATCCAAAACCGTAACCTTATCCGCTGCCAGTGAAAATGAGGAAGTTTCTTTTAGCACCGTAACCTTTACGAATGACAGGCAGAAAGCTTCTGTGTCACTGGTGAAACAGGACGGGGACACCAAGCAGCCGTTACCTGGAGCCATCTTTGGCCTGTACGCGGGAAACGATATTGTATCAGAGGACGGTAGCGTGATCGTAAAGAAAGATACCCTGATCGAAAAGGTGGCAACTGCTGCGGATGGAACCGGGCATTTCAGCGCGGATCTTCCGGTGAATAACTCCTACTATGTAAAAGAGCTTCAGGCTCCGCAGATGTATGTGTTAAATGCAGCGGATGTTTATTCCTTTGCATTTAACTACGCTGGGGACAAAGAGGCAAACGTGGAATTTACCCATATCTTTACCGATGAGCGTGTACGTGTGAACCTCCATCTTTCCAAGGAAGACAGTGAAACAGGAAAGAGCGCACAGGGAGATGCCACTTTAGAAGGCGCGGTTTACGGACTGTATGCAAGGGAGGTGGTCACTCATCCGGATGGTGTCAGCGGTGTCCTGTATCCCAAAAATGCACAGGTGGCAACCCTGACAACAGATGCAGATGGAAATGCAAGTGTGTCCGATCTCTATCCTGGAAAATACTATGTAAAAGAGATTACCCCTCCTGAGGGCTACGTCCTTGACGAAAGAGAGCATGATGTAGAGGGCACCTATGAAGGTGACCAGGTAAAAGAAATCGAGTGTACCATCACGGTTACTGAGGATGTAAAGAAACAGCCGTTCCAGCTGATTAAAGCTGCGAACAATGGAAAAACAGATGCAGACCTGTTAAAGGGTGCCGGATTTTCAGCCTATCTGGTGAGCAGCTTAAATACAAAAGAGGATGGCTCCTATGATTTTGAAAATGCAGTTCCGGTCGTATTAACTGAAGATGGAAAGACGGAAATCTTTACGGATGAAAAAGGTTATGCCTGCACCATTCCCCTTCCCTATGGAACTTATATCGTAAGGGAAACCACTACCCCTCATAATTTCAAACCTGTTGATGATTTTACGGTTGTGATCAGCGAGAACAAGTCAGAACCCCAGGTTTGGAGAGTGTTATTGGACGATGAATTTTCAGCAAAATTAAAAATCATCAAACAAGACGATGAAACCAAGAAGCCGGTCCTTCTTGCAAACACCGAGTTTAAGATCTACGACCTGGATGCAGGAAAATATGTGGAGCAGACCACAACCTATCCAAGTACCGTAACCCATAAATCTTATTTTACTGATGAAAATGGTTATCTGATACTGCCAAGTGCCCTTAAATGCGGCAACTACCGGATTGAGGAAGTAACTGCCCCGGATGGGTATATCCAGAATACCAATTTCGTTGAGATTAAAGTAGACAGCAACACTGCTTACCAGATGGATTCCACAACTGGGGATGCGATCATCACGGTTGTCTATGAGAACCATCCGGCAAAAGGAAAGCTCATCATCCATAAATCTGGGGAAACCTTAAAATCTTTCAAAAAAGATTTTATCTACGAGGAAACTTCCCTTTCTGGTGCTGAGTTTGCGGTTTATGCCGCAGAGGATATTTATACCCCGGATCACCAGGTGGATGAAGCGGGCAACCGCACTGTCATTTACCCAAAAGATACGCTGATCCAGAAGGTTACCACAGATGAAAAAGGAGAGGCCATTCTAAATGATCTGCCCCTTGGTACCTACCGTGTTGTGGAAACCAAAGCACCAACCGGGTTTGTCATTAACTCGGACAGCCAGGAGCTTACCTTCCTGTATAAAGATCAGAACACTCCAGTTGTGGAAGAAACCGTGGAATTTTCCAATAAGCGCCAGAAGGTAGAACTTAAAGTGGTGAAAGAGGATGCCGAAACTGGTAAAAAGCTGGAAGGTGCCGAGTTTGGAATTTATAACAATAATGACATTTATTCCGGCGATAAGGTAATTGTAAAGGCAGATACCCTGCTTCAGAAGGTAAAGAGTGACAAAAATGGACTGGCACAGATTACCCTGGACCTGCCGCTTGGCAAGTATTATGTGAAAGAGCTTCAGGCACCGGATGGCTATGTTTCCTCGGATGAAATCCTGGAATTTGATGCCAGCTACCAGGGACAGGATGTAAAAGTAATCAAATTAAAAGCCACCAAGAAAAACCAGCCAACCACCGTGGAAATCACAAAGGCAGATCTGACTACCGGCGTGGAACTGGACGGTGCATCCTTAATTATCCTGAATAAAAAGGGCGAAGTGGTCGATTCCTGGATTTCAGAGAAAGACAAGCCGCATGTGATTAAAGGTTTAAAGGTTGGGGAGGCCTATACTCTCCGGGAACAGATCGCACCGTATGGCTATTTACGCACCACGGATATTACCTTTAAGATTTCCGATACCGCTGAGGTACAGAAGGTAAAGATGGAAGATGATGTGCCGATTGCCCGCCTTCTGGTAAATAAAAAAGGTGAGTTTTTAGATGATGTAACTTTGCTTGACAATGCAAAAGGTATGGTGGAACATTTCTTTAGCTATGTAACTGGAAGCCTGATGGATGTTTCCTTTAATGTGTACGCAGCTGAGGACATAAAGGCAGCAGATGGTGTCAGTGAAAACTACTATACAAAAGATCAGCTGGTGGGTACCATCACAACCGACGGAACAGGTATCGCAGAGCTTGACAATCTGCCTCTTGGTAAATATTACATAATTGAAAAAGAAACCTCCTATGGATATGTATTAGATGATGAGCCAAGATACGTGGACCTTACCTACCGTGACCAGGACACTCCGGTTGTAACCTATAGTGCAGACTGGCAGAACCGTCGCCAGAAGGTGCAGGTTAATGTTCTGAAAAAAGAAAAAGACAGCGACAAGGTTCTTTCCGGAGCCATTTTTGGACTGTTTGCAGCGGAAGACATTACATCTGCAAGCGGCAAAGTCCTGATTGAGAAGGATACCATCATTGAGCTGAAGACCACAGATGAAAGCGGATGGATCCACTTTATTGCAGATCTTCCGATCCGTGCCAAGTATTATCTGAAAGAAATCTATGCACCAGACGGATATGTGCGTGCGACCGAAACCCAGGAATTTACTTTTGAGTATCAGGGTGATAAAACCACCCAGGCTGTTTATGAGTTTATTTTTGAGGATGTGCAGACCTCTGTGGAACTTTCCAAAGCGGACTTAACAGATGGAAAAGAGCTTCCTGGTGCATCCCTGCAGGTATTGGATTCCAATGGAACTGTTGTGGATGAATGGATTTCTACCGAAGAACCACATATGATCCGTGGCCTGTTAGTGGGGGAAACCTATACGATGGTGGAAACCAAACCAGCAGACGGCTATACCACTGCAGAGAGCATTGAGTTTAAAGTGGAAGATACAGCCGAAGTTCAGAAGCACCAGATGTTAGATGATGTCACAAAAGTAGAAATCAGTAAAACCGATGTGACAGATTCCAAGGAAATACCTGGCGCAAAATTAACTATCCTGGACAAAGATGGAAAAGTAGTAGAAAGCTGGGTATCTGATAAAGATCCGCATATGGTAGAAAAACTTCCGGTTGGAACCTATACCCTTCGGGAAGAACAGGCACCGGATGGGTACCTGATTGCAGAAGAGGTATCTTTTGAGGTCAAAGATACTGGGGAAATCCAGAAGGCGGAAATGAAAGATGCCCGCCCGGTTGGAAAACTGGTTCTTAAGAAAACCGATGCAGAAGATGGCTCCCCTCTTGCCGGAGCAGAGTTTGAGCTTCGGATCAAGAAATCCGGAAAAGCTGTGGCAACCCTTGTCACAGATGAAGAGGGCGTTGCCACAAGCGTAGACATTCCAATCGCGACCTATAAAGATGGAAAGATGAAAAAAGAAATCGAGTACATCCTGGTTGAGACCAAAGCGCCGGATGGCTATGTGAGAAGCGAAAAAGAGGAATCCGTTGTATTTACCTATCAGGATGATAAGACCAAAGAGATTGAGATCACCAAAGAGCTTACCAATGAGCGGATCCCGACTGGCGGCTATGTAAAATCCCCGAAAACTGGGGATGATACAAATATCTGGCTGCCAATCCTTCTTCTTGTTTTATCCGTTGGAGGAATAGCCGGAATCTTCTGGTACACCAAAAAGAAAAATCACGAGGAATAAGAAAACTGGACTGTCACGTTTGTGGCGGTCCTTTTTTCTTGCAAAAAAATTGGAAGTGGAGGAAATTTATGAAGCTGGTAAAAGAAATGGGGATTGTAGCGGTGTGCCTTTTGCTGCTTGGCTTTGGTATCTGTATGGGAGTTGGGACGTTTCTCATGTATAGGGACGGAGAGCAGGAATATGATGCCCTGCGGGAATACGTTGCCGTGGAGGAGCCAAAAGAAAGGAAAGATGGAGAAACACCAGACGAAGATGCAGAGGAAACCGTTACTGTGCATTTTGAAGCCCTAAAGAAAATAAACCCGGAGATCATTGCCTGGATCCGGATCCCGAACACCAAGATTGATTATCCGGTTGTACAGGGAACTGATAATGAATACTATCTGAAGCATACCTTTAAAAAGACAGAACATGTAGCTGGGAGCATTTTTCTGGATAAAGATAATAGTCCGGATTTTTCCAACCGAAAGAGCATTCTATATGGCCACAATATGAAAGATGGCAGTATGTTCCAGGGGCTGCACAAGTACGAGAATGAGCAATATTTAGAAACACACAATAAAGTG